>ERZ1673747.3170-NODE-3170-length-11010-cov-5.545322_pt1 | contig 11010 bp, 6 predicted proteins | sample MGYA00580220_ERZ1673747 | MGnify/ENA primary metagenome ERZ1673747 (study PRJEB41218, sample SAMN15661769) | gut metagenome | host: Homo sapiens | place: Canada: London | collected 2015-08-20/2019-03-30 | study: EMG produced TPA metagenomics assembly of... | reverse complement strand
ACGATCGTACCTGCCATATTTTTTTCTGCCATGGCATATCCCATTGCATCAGCAGGGAATTTACTATTGGTTCCATTAGGAGAAACGGTTACTCCATCAAATGTAAAAGTGAAAGTTTCATTACTGAAATTAGTGATTTGATCAACAGTGGCCGATGCGCTGCTGGAAGACAAACTTTGCCAGTCAGTGAAATCCGTCACATAAACGGGACGTTCTTGGATATTGCTTTCTACTTTGGGATAAACTACTGTGAAGTATCTGAAGTAAGAACCATCACCTATAACAATATCAATGTTTTCAGCATCGCCTCCATAAACATAGGTTGCTACGTTGTCGGATAGTTGATAGTTGGTATCGCCGGCAATAGTGGTAGTGGTCGTTGCGCTGTATGATTCCAAAGAAATTGTACAGTTTTTGGCAGCAGGAATAGTAAGGATAGTACCTGGATTCATTTGTGCCCAGTCTGTCCAGCCGGCATTGGCTATTTTTCCGGAAGTAGTATCCAGATCTATTTTTACATCAATAATTTGGCCGTTAACGGTAGTTTGGGCTACATAGATACCGGTTACTTTTTCGTAGGCTAAAGTAGGGGCACCATTCTTACGTTGAAAATCCCAGCTAACCGTCACTTCGTCTTCCCGGTCATTTAGAGATACGGTGTTATCAGTAAAAACGGCTGTTAAAGCTAAGTCTTCGGTAACTGTTATTTCTTCACCCGGTTGGTAGCTATTGTTACCATCGGTCCAAGCTGTCAATGTTTTACCTTCCACATATAAAGTTCTGTTCAAAGGAAGTGTGTAGGTAGCACCTGTCTGCACTTCAGTTTCTGAAGGAGCTGTGCCGGCATTGGTATATTCACCTAAAGAAAAGGTGATTTTGGAATTTGCAGGAACATCGTTGGCTGTTTCAATTGCTATATAGGGCACATAGTTGCCTCCTTTTATGGAAAGCGTAGTTGCTGCTCCATTGTAGTATGCTTCAGCACAAGTCTGATCATTGTGGTAGCATTTTCCATTATTGGTATTCATACTTGCCACGGTTGTTCCATCGGCATTTGTAATGGTCACATCACCACCCCAGGCACATGTTCCAATAGAGATTTTTACGGCTCCTTGTACTTTTACAATGGCTGTACCCGGATTGAGACCATGCTCGTCACTGTGGTATTTAAAGTCTTTTAGTACGATATTGGCAGATGCATCGTCTGCTGATACGCGGGTTTGAGTACCGTCTTCTGCAATCGCTATGCCAAATGTGACTTGATTTTTGTTTGCAATTTCATCGGAAGTGAGGAAATTTCCCTTCATCAAATCAAGTTTGATGTCTGTAAACCCGGAGCTGTTCTCCGCCCTTGTTGACGCCTTGACGGTTAAACTACCTATCAGGCATGCAACTACAAGAATAGTGTAATATACATTTCTCATAATACAAGAATGATTAAAGTTAATATTATTCTGATGGGGCGAATATAATATAAACTCTAAATAAGGCGGTTACCTGTTTTTTGATTAAGTCAGATATTACACAAGATAAAACAGTTTGTCTATCTATCATACTAAAAAATACAAGGTTAGCTTATTCTAACAGACCGATCCACTCTTGGTCGGTCAATGTCGGAATCGATTCGCTATCGGTGATAAATGTTTCGGCCAACAACCGTTTGTCTTCTTGTAGCCGGATGATTTTTTCTTCAATACTGTCTTTCGTAATGAAACGATAGGCAATGACCTGCTTGTTTTGTCCGATGCGGTGTGCGCGGGCTATAGCCTGTGCTTCGGCGGCGGGGTTCCACCATGGATCTACGATAAATACATAATCTGCTTGTGTCAGGTTGAGACCTACCCCTCCGGCCTTAAGGGAGATGAGGAAAGCTTGTATCTCTTCTGTTTGTGAGAACCGGGCGATCTCTTCCGGACGGTTGGTGGAAGCACCGGTAAGTAGGGCATATTGCCAGCCGTATTTATGAAATTCCGCAGCTATCAGTTCCAGATGTTTGACGAAGGAGGAGAATATCAGAACTTTGTGTCCTTCGCTACGGAGGGTTCTGTAAGTGTCGATGATCTGTTCCAGTTTTCCCGAACTTCCTTCATAATCGGAGAATATCATTCGCGGATGACATGCTAATTGGCGCAATCGGGAAATGCCATTGAGTACCGTGAACTGCTGGTGCTGTTTTTTATTCGGACTGAGTTGCAACAGGGTATTGCGAAGACTGTTTTTCTCTTGCAGGTATATTTCATCTTGTGATTCCGGCATGTCACAGTAGATAATTTCTTCTGTAAGGGGTGGCAGTTCCGGTGCGACTTCACTTTTACTTCTACGCAGGATAAAGGGAGTGATAAGCTGGCGCAGGCGTAATTCCATACGGCTGTTCCCTTGCTTGATGGGATTAATGAATTGCTTGGTAAATGCACTTTCATTTCCCAAAAGATCCGGTTGCAGGAAGTGGAATTGTGCCCAAAGATCTTTCAGGGAATTTTCAATAGGAGTACCTGTCAGCACGAGACGATGGCGGCTGCGCAATTGGATGGCGGAACGGAAAGTTAGTGAATCACTATTCTTGATATTCTGGCTTTCGTCCAGTACGATGTACTCGAAACAGTATTGCCGGAGGACATCGAGTTTATTCCGCATGGTACCGTAAGAGATGAATATCAGATGAAAACGATTGAAAAATTGCTCCGGATGTCCTTCCTTGTAATGGCTATTACTATTGTATTCCGCCATAGACAGAGTGGTGAAGCGGGCTGCTTCTCGTTTCCAATTATGTAACAGTGAGGTGGGAACTACAATCAGTGTACTCGGTTTGCGAGTAGTTTTGGCGGTACGTTGGGAAACTTCACATTTATTCAATGTGTTTTCCTTCGTCAGATCTCCGAAAAGTTCAAATTGCCCCATTTCATCGATACGGACCGGCTCGCTTTTTAATATGGGATTCCGTTCGTATTCCACCGATATTCCACTCTTGTTTTTCGGGAGTTCGGTATCTTCTTTTTCCGTGTCGCTATCATCATGATTGCGGCTGTAAATCTTTTGTAGTAAAGTGAGTGTCTGCAACGTTTTTCCCAATCCCATGTCATCGGCAAGACATCCTCCGAAACCTTGTTCGTAAAGATTCATCATCCAGGCGTAACCTTTTTGTTGGTACGGGCGTAATTGGGCCTTTATTTCTATAGGTACGGGATATTTTTGTTGAAATTGGGGAGGAATGAATTCCTTAGGATTATTATTTTCCATGATAGATTCTACGATGCCCATAAACGGGCGTTTTACGTAGATATTCTTTCCTCGTGTCATGCCTATTTCCATCAGATTGGCGTATTTACTGAACCACTCTTCAGGTAGTAGGATTATCCGTCCGTCGGGGAGGGTATATTCATGCTTTTCTTCCAAAATGTGTTTACGGAAGCGGCTGAAAGGTATTCGTGAATTACCAATGACCACCGTTATGTGTAGTTCGAACCAGTCCGGTCCGTCATCATAGCTTTGTTCGATGTGAATTTCCTCCAGGCAGTACGGTGTGTCTTGTAAGTCGCTGGTCAATATAAACGAACTTTGTAGCATGGCCCGATGTACGGTGATCCATTCGGTTATGCTCTTCTCCGGTGCTTTCTCCGATAGTTTGAAGTGAGAATCATTAATACGTTCCAGTCCGGTGTTTTGGAGGATTTGTATGGCTTCTTCTTCCACATCGGTGTTACGTTGAAAATAGTATATGATGTTTTTACCCTCTATAACTTTCCGTGAGAAGAATTTCTTTATTTCTTCGGTGGGTTGAGGTGTGAACAGTTCAGTCCCATAGCGGAAATTCAATCTTAAAAGTGGAGTGGAATAGATTGTTTCCTCTACGTATAGCAGACAGTCACAAGGTCTCTCTTCCTTGCGGATATCCAATCCTTTCGCGCTGATAGTGTGATAACTGGCAATAGGAATGAGAATGTTGTCGATATATTTTTCGGTGAGTGAAGCGTCTACGCGAATCTTTGTTTTTTTTGTAAATGGGAGCAACCGTGTTGCCTCTATGTGCCGGAAAATGTATACTTCCATGCTCAATAACAAGATTGCCGGATTGGCGGTCAGGACAATTACTGGTTTTAGTTCCATAAGAGGAATGATTTTACCTTCATTATAACATTGCAGTTGATAGCTGAATGATTGCTCGTTCACTTCAAATGAGAAGTGAACTTCTGTGTCCTTGCTATGTACATGATAGGCGTGATGTGAGTAGAGTAATTTGCTGCCTGTTTGTTTCTGATATAAAAGCAGGGCATGAGTACGGATCAATTCCATCATTTCTATCAGTTTTTTCTCGATGAACAGGCGGATATTTTTCAACTTTGCCGGATCTTCGGATAGTTTACGTAGGAACTTGGGAATCGTCTTGTCTTTGGAATAGACCGTCATCAAATATTTCTCGGTGTAGTGTGACGCGATTTCAATGGCCTTTTGTTCTGTTTCGCTCAATTGTGCCACAGCTTTTGGAGAAAGATGGAAAGCTTGTTCCATCAGACAAAGTTCTTCCTTTGTAGTTCTTTCTGCGATATACGGTATGAGCAGCATGCCCAGTACCGGATGTTCAGAAAGGACGATGACAAGTTGGCTATGTGGCGTTGTTTCTTTCATTCTATTTAGTTTGAAAAGGTAAAGATACGGGATTTTGTTTAAATTTGCGGCATGATGGAGCAAAAGAAACGTGTATTGTTGGGAATGAGTGGCGGGACCGATAGCTCGGTTGCTGCCATGTTGTTGCAGGACGCCGGCTATGAGGTGGTAGGAGTGACTTTCCGTTTTTTTGAGCTGAATGATTCTACGGAGTATTTGGAAGATGCCCGTATATTGGCGTCACGGCTTGGTATCAGGCATATAACTTACGATGCCCGTAAGATATTTCATGAACGTATTGTCACTTATTTTATCGATGAATATTTAGCAGGTCATACTCCCGTGCCCTGCACGCTTTGCAATAATTATCTGAAATGGCCATTGTTGGCAATGTTGGCCGATGAAATGGGTGTTTTTTATATTTCCACCGGCCATTATGTGCGCAAAATATGGATGGATGAGAAATATTATATCACACCTGCTGCCGATTCGGATAAAGATCAGTCTTTCTTTTTATGGGGGTTGAAACAGGATATTCTTCGGAGGATGTTGCTGCCAATGGGGGAAATGACGAAACCGCAAGCACGTGCTTTTGCTGCTGCGAGAGGGTTTGAAAAAGCCGCCACTAAAAAAGACAGTATCGGGGTCTGCTTTTGCCCGATGGATTACCGTAGTTTTTTGAAAAAGAATTTGCAGTCCGGCTTTACGACAACCGGCATTGAAAGAGGAAAATTTGTCGATGAAAAGGGGGATTTTATTGCCTGGCATGACGGATATCCGTTTTATACAATCGGACAGCGTAGAGGGTTGGGTATCGATTTAAACCGTGCTGTATTTGTGAAAGAAATATGGCCGACGGAAAATAAAATCGTCTTATCCTCATTGCAGGCTCTTGAGAAGACGGAGATGTGGCTGAAAGATTGGAACATAATCGACGAACCCCGTTTGTTCGGGCATGACGATATTATCGTAAAAATACGCTACCGGAAACAGGCAAACCATTGCGAGGTGCGGTTGACAACAGAGGGATTGCTACATCTCCGGCTTCTTGAACCTCTTACAGCTGTTGCGCCCGGGCAGGCTGCCGCCTTTTATAAAGATGGCTTGCTGTTGGGGGGAGGTATTATAACAATGTGACAATGTGCCAATATGCCAATGTACCAATTGGCTGCGCTGTCACGGCACATCAGTAATCGTAAGCAGCGTGCTTACCTTCACTGGGCATTATCCATACGACCCGTATGCAGCGTTCGTAAGAGACTTTTGCACGGTGCATAAAAACGGGGGGACGAGCCTTCACCCTCAAATGCCGATGAACAAGCTGATTGCTCGAAAAGGTGAAAGCGGTGAATGGGGAGAATTTGATAGTGATATTCCACCGCTTTTGTGGTTGTAATATGTCAGTATGTGTCAACCACCCGTACTGTTATCATACTAAATGCTGAATGCTGAATACTAAATGCTGAATGCTGAATAGCAATTGGCACATTGACACATTGGCATATTGTCACATTATTCTTCATTTAATTCCAGCATTTCTTCGATATACTCTCTTGTATTACTTAGGCGGGGGATCTTGTGTTGTCCGCCCAATTTGCCCTTTTGGGCCAGCCAATCATGGAATAATCCTTTCCGGGCTACGATCACCTCAAGTGGTTGCAAGGCGATATCTTTCCAGCGTTTGGCCTCATAATCGGAGTTTACTTCCTTAAGAGTAGCGTCCAATATCGCAGCAAAATTCTCGATGGAATCAGGCATTTTCGCAAATTCTATCAGCCATTGATGGCGACATTTGGCATGTTCGTCCATGAATACCGGTGCTGCACTATAATCACTGACTTGTGCACCGGTTGCTGCACAGGCTTTAATCAGTCCCTTCTCTGCATTATCCACTATCAGTTCTTCGCCAAAGGCATTGATGAAGTGTTTGGTGCGTCCGGTGATAATGAACTTATACGGGTTTTTACTTGTGAATTTTACAGTATCGCCAATCATGTATCTCCATAACCCGCAGGAAGTAGAGATAATCATTGCATAATTCTTGTTCAATTCTACCTCTTCCAGACAGCAGGTATGGGGAAATTCTTTGCCAACTTCTTCCAATGGCATGAATTCGTAGAATATTCCGTAATCGATCATCAACAGCATGGCCGGGTCTGAAAGATCGTTCTGCGTTCCGAAATAACCCTCAGAAGCATTGTAGGTTTCCACATAATGCATTCCGGGCGATTGGATCACCTGTTTGTATTGTTCACGATAAGGATTGAAAGCCACCCCTCCGTGGAAAAATACTTCAAGGTTAGGCCATACCTCCTCTAATGTTTGTTTGCCTGTTTTTTCGAGAATACGTTTAATGAGTACCAACATCCATGAAGGTACGCCCGACAAATTGGTAACATTGACCGGAATCGTGCTGTTGGCAATTGCTTCTATCTTGGTTTCCCATTCGCTCATCAGAGCTATTTTCTTGCTGGGAACGCGTATCAGATTAATAAGGGGACTTACGTTTTGTATAAGAATGGCAGATAAATCGCCTACAAGGCTGTGATTGGAATTTAAGTTCGGACTATGACTGCCACCTAAAATCAATCCTTTGCCGGAGAAGAAATGGCTGTCCGGATTTATCCGGAAATAGAGAGCCGCCGCATCTTTTCCTCCGCGGTAGTGAATATCTTGCAGGGCTTCTTTGCTTACGGGAAGGAATTTACTCTTATCGTTGGTGGTTCCCGAAGACTTGGCAAACCAACGAATCTCCGAGGGCCAGAGTAGGTTCTGTTCTCCTGCCCGAAGACGTTCTACGTAAGGTTTTATCTCATCATAGGTTTGTACAGGGATACGGCTTTTAAACTCCTCGTAATTTTGTATCGATTTATAATCATACTTCTTTCCCCATTCGGTGTTGGCAGCCTGGTTAACGAGCCGTGTCATGACACGATGCTGTATTTCTCCGGCCTGGCTCGCATAGAGGTCTATTTCTTTTAAACGGGAATTGAACGCTTGTCTTATAATCTTTGTGATATTCATTTCTCTTACTGGGATAATGTTTAATCGTGCAAAAGTAACCTTATTTATCTTTTTTTTCTATCTTTACCACGGAAATAATAGTTAAAAGTTAAAGAAGAGTAGAGTAGTTCCGAACTTTAGAACAATAAACGGCGATGAGAATTGGAATTTTAACTTCGGGGGGCGATTGTCCCGGCATCAATGCTACCATTCGTGGCGTGTGTAAAACTGCCATAAATTATTATGGTATGGAAGTCGTCGGTATCCATAGTGGTTTTCAAGGTCTGTTAACCAAGGATGTAGAGCTGATAACGGATAAGTCATTGTCCGGTTTGCTTAATTTGGGTGGCACTATTTTGGGTACCTCGCGTGAGAAACCTTTTAAAAAAGGAGGGGTAGTTGCCGAAGATGTGAATAAGCCTGCCTTGATAGAGCATAATATCAAGGAAATGGGGCTCGACTGCGTCGTTTGCATCGGTGGTAATGGAACACAGAAAACAGCAGCCAAGCTTGCCGCTATGGGGCTTAATATTGTTTCTGTCCCTAAAACGATTGATAATGATATCTGGGGGACGGATATCTCTTTCGGATTCGACTCTGCCGTGAGTATTGCTACGGATGCCATCGACCGCCTACACTCCACTGCCAGTTCTCACAAACGTGTGATGGTCATTGAAGTCATGGGACATAAAGCCGGTTGGATTGCTCTGTATTCGGGCATGGCTGGTGGAGGGGATGTAATTCTTCTTCCGGAAATTCCTTATGATATAAAGAATATCGGTGAGGTGATCCTGAACCGTTTGAGGAAAGGAAAACCGTATTCCATCGTGGTTGTAGCAGAAGGTATTCAGACGGACGGGCGGAAACGTGCTGCCGAGTATATCGCTCAGGAGATAGAATACGAAACCGGTATTGAAACCCGTGAGACTGTTCTCGGATATATTCAACGGGGAGGTTCACCTACACCGTTTGACCGTAATTTGTCCACACGGATGGGAGGGCATGCTACCGAACTGATTGCTGATGGGCAATTCGGCCGTATGATTGCTTTGAAAGGGGACGAAATATCTTCTCTTCCTTTGAATGAAGTGGCCGGTAAGTTAAAGTTGGTCACTGAAGACCATGATCTGGTGGTGCAAGGACGTCGTATGGGGATTTGCTTCGGATAAACTTAGTTTTCGTCGAATGTCGTTTCGGACAATTTGTGTTCTTCGGCAGGCTCCTCTTGCATGAGTTTTTCGGGGATCACTGTTTCTTCCGTTTGTTCGCATACGGCTTCTGTTATCTCTTCCTTTTGAGAATGTAGCATTTTGGCTTCGTTTATGCTTGCCATAAAATCCGGTGTCTTAATTTTCTTAAGTGCCATTTGAGCTGCGTTTTGTTGTGATTCTTTTTTAGAATACCCTGTGCCTGTACCTGCAGGAAGTCCTTCAATGCGTACTTCTGTTTGGAATACCGGATTGCTTTCTTTATCGAAAAATTGTTCGATGAGTTCAAAAGATACCTCTACTTTATTCTTTTGGCTCCATTCGATCAGTTTGGATTTGAAGTTCACTTCCTTCTTGGATAATTTATCCAGGTCGATATAGGGACGGATAATTCTCTCTTCAAGAAAGCGTTTGCAACGTTCATATCCTTGGTCAAGGTAAATGGCACCGATGAATGCCTCAAACGCATTGCCGTACATGTAACTGTTGTGAGATGAAGACCGGGTAGAGTACTTGATGAGCTTGTCGAGCCCGATTTGTACGGCCAACTTATTCAATGTTTCACGCTGAACGATCTTAGACCGGGTATTGGTTAAGAACCCTTCCCGCTTCCCTTCGAAGTGTTTATAAACGATATCTCCTACAATGGCATCAAGGATGGCATCGCCCAAGAATTCGAGACGTTCATTGTTTAGAGGGCGTCCTTTTTCCGAACGGATGGAAGTAGACTTGTGCAGGAGTGCCTGTTCGTAAAGATGGATATTGCGAGGATAGAATCCAAGTATCCTATAAAAACAAAGATAAGACTCTCTGTCCTTACAGAACAGGAGCCTTATCTTGTCTATTTGGTTTCGTAACACGATATTACTCTGCGTATTTCTTAAAGATTACACAAGCATTGTGACCGCCAAATCCGAATGTATTGGACAGGGCAACATTAACTTCACGTTTCTGTGCTTTGTTGAAAGTGAAATTAAGGTTATAGTCAATGTTTTCGTCATTGTCGCCTTCTTCGTGATTGATAGTCGGAGGTACGATGCCATTTTTGATAGCCAGGATGCTGGCAATAGATTCTACCGCACCGGCAGCACCCAATAAGTGACCTGTCATTGATTTTGTCGAACTGATGTTCAATTCAAAGGCATGATCACCGAAAACTTCTTTAATAGCTTTTGCTTCCGAGATATCACCTACGGGAGTAGATGTTCCGTGTACGTTGATATAATCAACTGCTTTCGGGTCCATTTCGGCATCTTCCAATGCATTCAGCATCACTAACTTGGCTCCCAATCCTTCGGGATGTGAGGCTGTGAGGTGATGCGCATCTGCTGACATACCTACACCGGCTACTTCTGCATAAATTTTTGCACCGCGTGCTTTTGCATGCTCCAATTCTTCAAGAATCAGACAACCGCCGCCTTCACCCATGACGAATCCGTCACGGCTTGCGCTGAACGGGCGTGATGCAGTTTCCGGAGAATCATTGCGGGTTGATAAAGCGTGCATTGCATTGAAACCTCCTACACCGGCGGCAGCAATTGCTGCTTCCGAACCACCGGATACGATTACATTCGCTTTACCCAGACGGATAAGATTGAATGCGTCAGCGATGGCATTGGTGGAAGTGGCACATGCGGAACAGGTTGCATAATTAGGACCATGGAAACCGTACATGATGGAAATCTGTCCGGCCGCAATATCCGAGATCATTTTGGGAATGAAGAACGGATTGAATTTCGGACCGTTTTCCTGATGAAGAGCGTAGTTGCCTACTTCTTCTTCGAACGTACGAATACCACCGATACCTGCACCGAAAATAACACCGATTCTGTTCAAATCTTCATTTTCGATATCAAGACCAGAATCTGATACTGCTTCTTGGGCTACGGCAACAGCTAATTGTGTGTACCGGTCCATTTTGCGTGCTTCTTTACGGTCGATATATTTGGTTGCATCGAAGTTCTTTACCTCACATGCAAATTGGGTCTTGAATAGCGAAGCGTCGAAATGAGTAATAGGCCCTGCTCCACTAACCCCGTTCACAAGATTTTCCCAAAATTCGGGTACACTATTGCCAACGGGAGTAATGGCGCCCAGACCTGTTACTACAACTCTTTTTAATTCCATATTGATGAAATCCGATTTACTTAGCGTGTTCTTCGATGTAAGATACAGCATCACCTACAGTACCAATCTT
>ERZ1673747.3164-NODE-3164-length-11035-cov-7.751730_pt1 | contig 11035 bp, 9 predicted proteins | sample MGYA00580220_ERZ1673747 | MGnify/ENA primary metagenome ERZ1673747 (study PRJEB41218, sample SAMN15661769) | gut metagenome | host: Homo sapiens | place: Canada: London | collected 2015-08-20/2019-03-30 | study: EMG produced TPA metagenomics assembly of... | reverse complement strand
TTTATAATTTTATACAATTTTATATAGCCGCATGTAAAACGGCATGTTTCAAGAATCGCGAGATAAAGGCTTCAAAAATTTTCTACCCTAATTCTACCCAGATACTCTTGCCTGGGTAGAATTTTGGGATTAGGCTAGGGGCAAGCCTTTAAGGGCTTGCCCCTAGCCTAATCCCAAGGAATCCCACCATGAGCACCAGACCAAGAGTTGTCGGAAACGGCAGCGTATATCAAGTTAAAGAAGGGGTGTTCCAATACCGCTTCAACCTCGGCAAGGACCCCAAGACCGGCAAATACGCCTACTCATCCAAGAGAACGCTGCACTGCGAAGGTGTGAGTAGACGCACACAACAGGCAATGCTCCGCAAAGCCCTGGAAGAATACAAGGAGGAGTTGAACTCCGGTATCGTCCGTGACAGCGGAAACCTCACCGTCGTAAAGTACGCCGAGGACTTCCACAGCCTAAGGATAAAGAGCTTCAAGTCACCGCTCGCCTACGCCCGTGAGGGCAACTACATTAGCCATATTCAAGAGATGTTCGGCCATATCCGACTTGCCGACCTCCACCCTGACGATATACGGCGCATCTACGCAGACGCCCGCAAAAGAGGAATGTCCGAAGCCGAGTTACACGGGACACATGTCAAGCTGCGACAGATTCTCCAAGACGCCGTAGACAACGAGCTCATCCTTCGTAACCCATGCACGCCGATCAAGCTTCCCAAACCAACTTACAGGGAAAGAGCTCCGCTTACGGCAGACGAGGCTTCACGATTTCTGTCTTGCCTCATGGATGAACCACTGTCGGCCAAGGCAACAGGCACCATGCTCCTGCTCCAATGTGGTCTCCGACGCGGCGAGATGCTCGGCTTGACTTGGGGCGACATCGACCTTGGGCGGCGCACGTTGAGCGTGTCGAATCAGTTCACCAATGACAAGACTCTCCGAGCACCAAAATCGAAGATGAGCCGACGCACCATAGCAATCAACGACTCCCTGGCCCGCTATCTCGGCAAATGGAAGCTGGAACAGCGGGCGCAACTCAACCGATACACTCTCGATCAGGACGACAAGACGCCTATCGTCAACGGCATAAAGGTCGTCACGACCGAGGATGGCATATACGCCACAGTCGTCAACGTAGACGGCCACAACTTCGACCGATGGTTCCGCGACTTCTGCGTCGATAACGGCTTTGGGAGCTACAGCAATATCACCAGAAGATTCCAGCGAAACGGCAAAGAGCACGTGAGGGGCACGGGATACAGTGGGCTCGTCCCCCACGCCCTGCGGCACACGCAGGCGACGCTCCTTATCGGAGAAGGCGCAGACGTGAAGACCGTCCAGGCAAGACTTGGCCACGCGTCTCCGAGCACGACGCTTTCCATCTACTCCCACGCCATCGAGGCAAACGACCGTAAGGCAGCAGATGCCTTCGGCGAGCTCATTTCCCAAAAGAGCAGTTCATAAAGGAAGGGCCGAGATATACCCGGCCCTTCTCTTGCTTTGAACATAGATGGGCTAATGACGATAGACCATCGCCCCATATGGAGCCTTATCCTCCCAGGAAAACGATGAGGCGTCACGAATGGGGAAGACGCCGATTATAGGTGCCTTCGCCCATTCGTCGGTATTCAGAATCGCACCGTCCTTGTCATAGATCGGCTCGACCTGAGAACTCTGGACATCACGAATCCCCGGCCATTTATCAGCTATCGCATCAAGCACCTCATCCGTAGGACAGGCTTCCTTTGAGGAAAGATAAACATAGTGCGGAATTGCGTCGCTTGCGTTCCGCACTTCAAGGACGAAAGCATAGTCGCATGACGCAGCATTCGACTCATTGACCACCGGCCAATCGTCGGGGACAACGAGATACGAGCCACCTCGCAGGTCCACGCGTTTCATTGACGGCCCCTTATCAACAAGGCTGTCTTGCGGAACAAATCGCAACATGTGATTACGAAGAGCCTTGTAATAAGAGAGCTTGTCGTTTAAGTCGTCGGCAGCGAGCGACAGGGACTCAGCATCGCCATATCCACTAAGCTCATCCTGAATAGACTTGACCCGTTGCGCACAAAAAGCGCTCAGTTCCGTAGCTGCGCCCTTGTTGACGCGGAGACAGAGGCTCGCGAGAAGGTCGACCACTTCCCCCGGAGTCTTAAACTCTTGCGGATGTTGTTCCTTGAACATGCTGATGTTGTCATCGGTCTGTTCAAGGATGGTCGTCCCAAACTTTCGTTTTTTCGGTTTCCTGGAGCGTTCCATTTCATCCTCCAATCGGTTTTCATTGCAAGTATAACCCTGTTTTTCGAGGTAAAAGTGCTTATCCGAAAATCTTCGGAAATTTTTCTGAATCTTCAGCGCCTCGATTGCCAGAAGCAGTATCATCGAATTGCACAGATAAGCGAATGCCGGAATGGAGGTGCCCAAAGAAGGCCATAGAAACAAAAAGCCGCCCACCCCTCCCCTCTAGTCGCCAAACTGAGGTGGGGAGGAGTGAGCAGACCAAAGGAGATTCTACCATGGTAGATTCCGCTATTCCCAAAGCGGGTATCGCACCCGCTCCTCCTCGCGTCGTTCTGGGACGCGAGCGTCTGCTCGGCGTCACCGAGATTCGTGAGCTGACCGGGCTTGGGGAGGTTGCCGCCGCATCGCTCATGAAAGAGAGCGGTCGCTGCCTCAAGCTTCATAGCCGCCTCTTCGTCATCGAGTCCAGCTTTTTTGAGTACCTTCACGAGTTGGAGGTGTCGGATCCGTGCAGCCTGTAGCCAATAGCTCATTCAACGTCGAAGCCGATCAGCTCAAGACCTATATCGAGGAAATGAACGGGCGTAAGCCCATGGCTCATATACGCAGCCTCCCCTCTCTCGACAAGCTCATCGGAGGCGTCGTACCCGGAATCCTGACCATAGTCGGAGCGGCACCCGCTGCCGGCAAAACGACGCTCCTCAAGGTTATCTCTGACGACCTTGCCTCCCAAGGCGTGCCCACCGTCTTCTACTCCGCGGAACTCCCCGCGTATCGCATTGCTCAGAAGGGCATCACGCGCCTCGGCAACGGAGACTTCAGCCTTTCCGAAGCGACCGGGGCTATCCCCGAGAAGAAAGAGGCATTTGAGCGCGCTTGCGCCACCTACGCCGAGAGCGTAGCACCCAACTCATGCATCATGGACGGTCAGACGTCCATGGAAGACCTCTGCCGTTGCATCGGTGACTGCATCCACGTTCGCGGCCAGCATCCCGCTCTCTTCGTAGATTATCTACAGCTCATCGCCGCAACGTCCTTCGACGTCCGCGCTGAAGAGCGCGTTGTCATCACCGCTTGTGTGCAGGCGCTCGGAAACATCGCCCGGACGTATGACGTCCCCGTCTTCCTGATCAGCAGCGTCGCACGAGACAAGTACAACGACGCGAACACCGAGCTCAACGTCTTCGCGGGCTCGCAGGGTATCGACTATGGCTCCGACAACGCCCTCTTCCTGCAGGTCGATGGCAAGGACAAGAAGGAGCGGAAATACAACTCAGAGCTTGACGTTCGTCCCCTGCTTGTTCGGGTCCTTAAGGCGCGTTATGGCACGCTTGGGAGCACCAAGCTCATCTTCGACGCACCTCATGCCACCTTCTACGATCAGGAGGGTTAAGCCATGCGCGGCAACGCAAAAACCGCGCACATCAACGTCCGTATGACTGAGGAGGAGCGTGCCGCCATCATGGCGCGCTCCTCCGCTTTCGGCATGACTCCATCGGCGCTTATGCGCGAGTCCGCACTTCGCATCGGGGAGAAGCCCGCCAGGGTCGCCGACGAGGCGACGCTGCGGCAGATTCTTTATCAACTGAAAAAGGAGGGCGGGAACCTAAACCAGGCTTGTCACGCCCTCAACGCATACGGATCAGACGCGCAGACATCCCAGCAACTTGCAGACGCCGTCCGCCTGGTATCGAACACGGCGTCGCAGCTTTCAGCCCTCCTATCGAAAGCCAGGGAGTAACCATGAAAACGAAACTGCTCACAGCACTCGTATCATCCATTTTCCTAGCAGTCCTCGCATGCCCCGTGCTCGCTGCCCCCATCGACGCGTTCGTCGCCGGGTACGGGCTCGACACATCGGCAATCCCCGCAACGTTCGACGCGGGGATCGTCCTCGGCTGGTGGCTCTCGGGCGGGTTCGCCGCCTATCCCCTCGGGGTCTTGTTCGTCTTCCTCCTTGCACTCTGCACCTGCGCCCTCATCGCCTACTCAAGTGCTCTCAACGCGCGGGCCGAGGACGGCGGCGTGCTCGGCGACGCCCACGTCAAGACAGGTCGCGAGGTCGTGAAGGGGTCCGTGACCTGGGACGGCTCGACGATTCCATCGTCGCGCGGGTTCGTCTACGGTTTCACCAAATATCGCGGTAAGCCCTGTTATCTCTACGAGCCGAAGAAGATGATTTTCGTATCAGGGGCCACTGGGTCAGGTAAGTCACGCTTCCTCTACCTCCCCTCAATCGACCTGCTCAGCTACGGCGACGGCTCAAACGGCTCCGAACCCGCGACCCTCGTCGTCTCAGACGTGAAGAACGAGCTCGTAGAGCTCACGGGCGACGAGCTGGCCCGTCGCGGCTACCGCGTCCTCCTACTCGACACGCAGCATCCCTATCGCGGCCAGAGGTTCAACCCGCTCAGGCAGGTGCTCGACCTCCACGCCGAGGGCCGGAACCAGGAGGCCGAGCAGGCGGCGGACGCCATCGCTGAGCTCGTGGTACAGGACGACGAGAAAGGCAAGGGCTCGCACTGGACCGCGTCCGCGCGGGGGCTCCTGTCCGCCCTCGTCCTGCTGGTCTCCATGTCCGACGAGTGCCCCGAGGAGTCCAAGCATCTGGCGACCGTCTGCGAGGTGTTGGACCGTGGCACCGAGGCCGAGGGCGACGACCCGGCCGAACCGTTGAAGTCCGTCTTCCGCGCCCTGCCGAGCGGGCACCCCGCGAAGAACAGGGCCTCGCAGTTCGTCTCCTCGGGCGGCAACGAGCTCAGGAGCATCCTCTCGACGCTCAAGGTGGCGCTCCGCCCGTTCTCGTCAGCCCCGGTCGCGTGGATGACGTCCGGGTCCGACATCGACCCGCGTTCGATCCTTGAGAACAAGAGCGCCGTGTTCCTCCACGTGCTCGACGAGGGCTCGCCCTACAACTGCATAGCGGCGATATTCCTCTCGCAGCTCTGGGCGTCCGTCCAGGCCGCCGCCGACTCCAACGGCGGCAGGCTCCCCCGCCCCGTGCAGATACTCGGCGACGAGTGGGGCAACCTTCCCCGCGTCGAGTGCCTGCCCGCCCTCCTTTCGCTTGGAAGGTCGTTCCAGATTTACTGGACGGGGGCAACGCAAGATATATCCCAGCTTAATAAATACGGTGAGCGAGACGGGCGCAGGAAAATTCTCGCGAACTGCGGCGTCAAAGTCGCCATGAAGCTCGCTGAGGAGGAGGACCGCCGGTACTTCACCGAGCTCGTCGGCAAGACCACGCGCCACACGCAAGGCACGAGCAACGGCAGGGCCGCGTCGGGCACATCCTCCTCGACGTCCTACAGCGAGAGCGCCGACGACGTGATACATCCCTGGGAGTGGCGCGACATGGCACCCGACCGGGACGGGGTCATCGTCGTGAAGCATGCGGACAACGGGATGCCCGCGTGCCGCGCAGGGGTCTTCCGCTCCCCCGTCACCGACTGCACCAACACGCCCACAAAGGAGCACTTCGGCCTGGGGACGCCCGAGCACGAGGCAGGGAATCGCCGCGCCTACCAGGCGGGGCTCGACGCCTCGGCGACCGAGAAGATGGCCGAGGCGATCCCCGTCTGGTGCCCCGAGTGGCCCGAGCCCGAGAAGAGGGCCGGGGACGCAGGTGGCAGCAAATTCAGCGGGCTCTCGCTCGACTAGGAGGCGACCATGACGGCAATAAAGCAGACGAGCGTCTGCAGCGAAAGGCACCTCTCCCGTCTCAGGGACTACCTTTCATGGGACCGCGACAAGGCGCTTGCCCACGGCACGCAGAACATCATCGACGAAGGCCGCTGGTTTCAGGAGATGGCAGACACGAGAGCAGCCATGGGTCACGACATGCCCGGCAAGGCCGGTGCCAAGTGTACCTACATGCAGCACCAGATACTCGGGTTCCTCCCAGACGAGTGCGACCTCAACGGCGGGAAGATGACGCCGGAGCTGTGCATGCGCTATGCGAGGGAGTACGTGGCCGAGCGCTACCCCAACCAGGAAGTCGTGATGGTGCTGCACCGCGAGCGCTGCCGCGCGGACGCCACCGACCGCTACGCCGTGCACCTCGGCATCAACCGCAGTGATCTGGAAACCGGCCGAAGGCTCGACGAGGGTCCCGCACGCAAGGCCGCAACCGCGAGGGTGAAGACCGTCCGCGCCTTGGACGAGAAGTATGGGCTCAGGCAGCTTGAACGCGGCAAGGCCAACTCGCGCGTTCACGCGAGACAACCGGGCAGGGAGGAACGCGAGATGGCCCGCAAGGGGCAGGCCGAGCGCTCCGAGAACGCCCGCGTCCGCGTGGCGGTTGCCCGCCGCGTCGAGGAGGTCGGGCGAATGAGGGACTGCCCCGACCGCATGGCCGAGCTCGACCGGCGGCTCAGGCGAGACGGCATCGAGCTCGCGAGGTCGAAGGGCGGGAGCCTCCAGTACCGATTCTTCTCGAAGACCCTCGGGGCCGTGCGGAAGGTCAACGGCGGCAGGCTCGGCTTCGCGGTCGACCGCTCGACCGGCCTCGTCGTCCGCTTCACGCTGCGCGGGATAGCGACGGCGATGAGGGCGTTCTGGGAACTTGAGCGCAAGGCGCACGAGAACCAGAACGGGCGCGGGGACTAAGCACTTGGGCCGGGACGCAACAGGCGTCCCGGCCCCTTCTTTTGCCCTTCGGTGAGAGCGACCTCGGAGCGGTTCGCCGTCCCGCCGCAGGCGGGCAAGATGATTCCGTGCAACGGAATCCATATCTTGCCTGCACGGAGCGAGCCGGTTGCCCAAGGCAACGCGAGCCCGGGCAGGTGAGCGCCGGTTGAACCGACGCCGAGGAGACGCGACCCTGGGAAGCGTCGCACGACGGCGCTCGGCGACCCGGCGCGAGAGGCCCAGCCCGGCGACCACGGCGGAGCGATGGCGACTTCTGGAAGCCATCGAGCGCAGCCGTTCGGCGGGCTGGGCCGGCGTGAGCGGAGGCGGACGAAACGCGACCCTGGGGAGCGTTGCCAGGGAGCCGCAGCGAGAGCGACGCCGTGCGTCGCGGGGGTCCCGCCCATAAGCGGGACCCATCGGCCGCAAGGCCGATTGCTGCATCACAAGCCGCTTGACAGGACCCTAGGAGAGCTTAGCCATAGCGACGTTTCTGTCCCTGCACTCGTACAGTTCGTCGCTCAGTTCTTGGTTTCTGTCGATGAAGGAGTGGAGCAGTTCACGGTCAATCTGGTACTGATAGTTTGGTTGCTCTTCGTCCTTGGCCTTAGTCTTCGTTCGAAGCTCCTGTCGCCCATCATGCGTTACCGGAAAGCTGTGGATAATTCTGTTCCTCTCGTTTCCGAGCTCGCAAAGCAGTTCCAGGACTCTTTTGTCCTTTTCATTCACAAGCCACTTCCTTCCTTCATCCTTGAGCTGCCCCGTCATCATGTCGGCAAGCTCGTACCAGTCGGGAGCCCCAGCGTGCAGAAGGTTCTCAACGAAGAAGGAGACATTCGAGTTGAATACATAAACCGCCTCCCCGAGAAGGGTCAGATAGTCCTCCTCTGGAAGGGCAAAACGCGTGGGGTGAATCATTTACTTTCACCGACTTTCTCGGCGTAGAGGTTGAAGAGATGGGCGACGATCTTCTCCTCGTCCCCGCCGAAGTCGACGCCATAGGCAGCCTCAACAGCAGCGTCAAGCGCCTTATGCGCGGCCATCAGCTCGGGGAAGAACGTCTCATTCTTGGGATCATACATGTCCGCAAGCGTCGCACCCTCCTGGACGTCTCGGGCATCGAGCACGGCTTGGGCGCAGCGTTCGACCTCGTTCCTTTGCTCTTCACTGGGCTCGGGCCAGACGAAGTTGTTGTAATCAATATTGGCCGAGTACTGGTAATCGTCCTTCAACCTTCCAGTTACGACCCTAACCCATGCATTATGGAACTGGGATTGCAGGATGCCGTAGTGATAGAGAGAGGCATTAGGAATCAATCTCACCTTGTTACTACAAAATATCTCTGGCCCAACAAAGCCCATTGGAACACGTTTTCTTCTGCTTGAAGAGACCTCAGGGATGATGATGGAACTTCCCTCAGGCATGTTCTCAACATGAAACCTTGTCGGCTTATCTGCAATTTTCCGAGTTCCAGCGCTTTTACTTGCAAGCCTGTATTCACGAACCTGCTCTATTCTCTTTCTGCACTCAGGAAGCTGCTTTAAATCTGAGAAAGTTGCCTCCCCAAGCCATAGACACCAGCGGTGATAGCCATGAATGAACTCTTTTGAGCCAAGCCATGGGTGAAAGAAGGCTTCGGCTTTGGGCTCTTTCTTCAGGAAATCGTCTTTCTCCTCATCAGTAAATAGGTAGAAGCCTCCATCAATAGGTTTATTTCCGATACCCATTTCCGGAACATCACAAATAGGCTTGTTGCGGCTATAGATAAATACATCAGGGGCGTCTTTCAGATACGCGTTGATTCGAGCCATGGGAACCTGTTCTTCGTCGCTGTCCGGGGTCGCGTGGTAGAAGAGCGTCTTGTTCCCCGCTTCGCGGGAGAACCCGACGATGACGCAAAAGACATGCGCCTTATCTGCCGCCTCGTTGTCCCACCTGAACGTGTTGTGCGCAAAGTCGATGTGGATACCCAGGTCGTGCAGGGGTTTCCAGAGGTTGGCGACCTGCTCACCCTGGCAGATGGAGTTCGTCGAGACCAGGGCGCAGCGCGTGCGCTTCCCCTGCGTGAACCTCGCGGCCTTCATGTACCAGGCCCCGCAGTAGTCGATGTTGCCCGCGTTTTTCGCTCCGTCGAAGACCTCAAGCAGTTCAGATTTCTGCTCCTTGGACTGGTTACGAGCCCCGAGGAAGGGAGGATTGCCCACGAGATAGGTGAGGTCGTCGGGGAACACCTCGGACCAATCGATCTTGAGAGCGTTGCCCTCATGGAGGTTGCTGAGGCTCCTGAGCGGCAGGAAGTCGAAGTCATAGTCGACGTATATCTCCTGCGTCTTACGAAGCATCTGCTCCTCGGTGATCCACAGGGCGGTCTTGGCGACCGAAACGGCGAAGTCGTTTATCTCGATGCCGTACAGCTGGTCCAGGGAGACGCGGACGGGACTGTCTTGCGCAACGACGAGGGACGTCTGTCCCGCGTTGCCGGTCTCCTCGCTGAGCTCGTCCTCGATGATTCGATTCTCGATGGTGCGCAGCTGCCGGTATGCCTCGGTGAGGAAGTTGCCCGAGCCGCACGCCGGGTCGCCGATGGTAATGGAGGCAACCTTGTCGTGCAGCCTCGCCAGGGCCTGTTTGCGCTTCGCCGCCGTCCTCTCACCCTCGGCCTCGTGCAGCTCGTCCCACAACTCGTCGAGGAACAGCGGCTTCAGGCAGCGCTCGATGTTCTCAACGCTCGTGTAGTGCATACCTCCGGCATGGCGCGTCTCGGGATTCAGAGTCCCCTCGAACACGCCGCCGAAGATGACGCCCGAGATCTCGCGCCAGTCGAAGTCCTGGGAGGCGTCGGTGATGGCCTCAAGGATTTCCGGGGTCATCTGCGGGACGATGATGGAGGAGTCGGCGAACAGCCCACCGTTCACGTAGGGGAAGGCCGCAAGGTCCTCGTCCATGTACTCGTCCCGCTGATCCAAGGGAGTATCGATGGTCTCGAACAGATCGACCAATTTGCGACGGAGCTTCGCGGGGTCTCCCTCGCAGTACCTGCCGAACGCCTGATGCGATTGCAGGAGATCGGCGTCCTCGGCGTAAAGTAAGAAGATGATTCGGGTGATGAGAACGTTGAGCGAGCGCTGCTCCTCCTGGGCCCGCTCGTCCTTCTCCTCGATGTGATGGTACTGCTTGGCGAGAGCATCATAGAGCCTGGAGACGTAAGCCCCAGCCTCGATTGAAAGCTGCTGTTCCTTGTGCAGGCGGCTCGTCTCGTTGGATGTCAGGAATGAGAGCAGGTACAGACTGTCCGGGAGCTCTTCGAGGGAGAACTCCTGCACGGTGTCCTCGGGCCTCTCGTTGTCGAGGTCGTAAAGGCGGAAGGTCCCGAAGTTGCACGTCATCACCCAGCGCGGGCGCTCGGAGTACGGCAGGTGCCGCGCGTACCACATGGCCTGCTGGAGCGGCGTCTCCATGCCCCCGTTCCTAGGCTCGGGCTTGTCGAGGTCGATGCCCCACGACTTCTGCTCGCAGAGGAAGTTGTGGTCGGAGACGAACACGTCGATGCGTCGGCCTCTCACCTTGCGCTCAAAGTCGACGAAGCTGTCTATGGTGTTGGACGGGATACCCAGGACATTGATGAGCAAGTCGACCCAAAACTTCTGCGTGTCCTGCTGCTCATTGTTGGAGCCCGCGGGGATGGCGCTGAGGCGCTTCTTCCACCGCTTTACGAACTCCTTTGCCTCTTTCTTGCTGGCAGGCATACCGGACCTCCTGCGTCGTTGTCTCTTGCGGACCATTTTAAGGGGTAAGGGCAACCTTGCGGATAGAGGGGCGAGTTTTCAACGGTCCCCGGTGTCGGAGGGTCCCCAGTAAAACCCGGAGACGCCGGGGACTGTTGGAAACTCGCCCGCTCACGACAACATCGACCTAGGTTTTCAACGCTTTCCATAGCCGGAGGGCTTCTATAAGCCCGTAAGCTGTGGAAAGGGTTGGAAACCGAATATTGGGCTTAGACCTCCACAAAAAATCTTTCTACCCAATTTCTACCCAAATGCCGCTAATAAGACCCTTATACAAGAAGACAGGCCAGACGTTTTATACCGTCTGACCTGCAATTTCTTCTGGTGCCCCCGGGCGGATTCGAACCGTCGACACCCGCTTTAGGAGAGCGG
>ERZ1673747.3160-NODE-3160-length-11052-cov-4.164227_pt1 | contig 11052 bp, 6 predicted proteins | sample MGYA00580220_ERZ1673747 | MGnify/ENA primary metagenome ERZ1673747 (study PRJEB41218, sample SAMN15661769) | gut metagenome | host: Homo sapiens | place: Canada: London | collected 2015-08-20/2019-03-30 | study: EMG produced TPA metagenomics assembly of... | reverse complement strand
GGAACTAATATCCCTCGTTCACCTGGATTGCCAAGTTTCATAATTATAGGTTCGTCCCATCTTGCTTCGTGGAAATCCCGATTTGTCTTATAATATCCCATCACTATTCCCCCTTTGCAATCCGCTTGAGGGCATTACGAAGATGCTCCATCTCTTCTAATGTCGTAATCTCTGATACACAATAAAGTGCACATTGCCCAAGCTCTGGGAAATCATGACTTAAGTCTTTTCCGCCAAATATGTTCTCTTTTAACAATTCTTTATTAATTTCTTCAACCGTCTTTCCAGTCTGGTTAAAATCTATTACAAACTCCTGAAACTTCGCATTCTCAAATCTCTTTGCCCGAACTTTCGGAATCTCATCTAAAATATCCTCCAGATATGCTGCATTCTGAATAATCGTCTCACCGAGTTCGTACATGCCCTGCGGCCCCATACTTGCCAGGTACACACCTGCCGTAATTGCCCAGAGACCTGTTTCTGTTCCAAAATACTCTTTTGCATTCTCACGGCTTCCATGAGAGCTTCGATAATTCATCGCTCTTCCCCATCCATATGTATCTTCTTTCTCTGTCTCTGTAATTCCGTACATATAAGTTGGAAATTGTTCTACCAGATCCATATTCTGATTACATGCAATAAATCCTGCCTGACCACCGCCGAACTGAATGTGCATTCCAAGAGGCTGTATATCTCCACATACAATATCAGCACCCTGATTTACCGGGCTCTCCATAATTCCAAGCGCTGCCACCTCTGTCTGTACAACACAATAAGCTCCTGCATCATGTGCCAGTTTTGCAATTTCTTCTCCTCTTGTCTCAAAGTTACCAAGATAAGTTGGATTTTCAAAAAATACAGCCGCTACATTTTTCTTTGCCAACTGTTCTTTCAACTCTTCCAGATCCATAAGTCCTGTCTCTGGTTCATAAGCTATTTTTCTTACTTCTGCCACATTTCTACAATACTGTACGACCTGTGAATATATTTCCGGATTCATAGTCTTCGGAACAAGAATCACTTTTCCAGCCATTCCTTTTTCTCTGACTGCTCTGACTGCCATACGAAGCGAAGATGCCACTGCCTGACCGCCGTCATAAGTTGTATAACTTACAACATCTGTGTCCAGAAGTTCTCCCATCATGCTTGTATATTCAAAGATTGCCTGCATCTTACCATGATCAGAATATGTATCTCCGCAGTAAGCAGTCAGAAACTCACCTCTGGAATTTATCTCATCGCAAATTGCCGGCACCTGATGTTTGTAACACCCGGCTCCAAGAAAGCTCGTATATTCTTCCGTTGTAATATCACGATTCAAAATTCCCATCACATGTCTTTTCAGTTCATATTCACTTCTGATCGGTTCCGGAATATCTAATCGTTCTTTATACAGCAATTCATCTGGAATTATACTTTTGTAAATGTCTTCTACGCTGTTGATCCCCAATTCATCCAACATTGCCTTCTTATTCTCTGGTACACTATTAGGCATATATGGATGTACAAAACTGTTTTCCACAAGAATCACTCCTTTCATGGCAGTTCACTTATTGATTATCTAAACATTTTTATTTATTTCACCTACAACACATACATTAGTCTTCAAACAGTGGTTACATCAAGTTATTTTGTTAATTTTTTGATATTTTTGCAATATTTTGCAAAAAACAAAATAAGAAGCCGACCATTTGTCGACTTCTTTAAATATTCCATAATATTCATCTTTACCAAAGGCTATTTGCAGATTCTTTCTTTATCCAACCTTGTAAATAGCAGAATCAGAATTTTTGAATATAATTTTATAATACCCCTTTAAATACTCATCTGCATCTGCATCGCCTGTATCTACATGCATCGGCTGCCCGCCAAGTCCTGCCAGTTTTTCTTTTGTTGCTACAATTTCAATCTGTTCTTTTCCTACTTTTCTGATTACCCGTGGACTAATCTGCTGATTTCCTCTTCCTAACAAAAAACCATTTCCACCAATACAGGTCACCAGAATTTTTATATGACTGTATGAATTGACACAGTCCCACAATTCTCTTTCATTCGCATCTCGAAGTATGATTTTACCATTTCTGATCACATCCACTCCACGGACAGTTCCATGTACGTTCTTTTTCCCAGTATCCTCCTGCTCGTCATTTTCACACAATAACTCTTTTATCTTCCAGGTCGTTCCTCCCGGGCCGATAATATAAACCCAGTCCTTTTCCATTCGCAAGATTGCTGCCCTCGCTATTATAGTTGCGGACTCGCCTGACCCCAAATCCAATTCTTTTGCCTTTTGTAAATGTTTTCCATCACTTAATACTTCCAAAAATCCGTACAATTGGGGGCTTACGTTTCTGGAATCTAAATCCTTCTCTTCAATATCAAGAACTTCCCTCATTTCATAAGACATCTCTTTTCCTTCAAGCCACCCTGCCAACATCTCACCTGCCTGATATGGATTACAGGCATAACACGCAGAATACATCTTCACTCCTGCCGGGATTCCAAGAACCGTCACATCCGTACCAACAGCTTCACAAATGTCTCTTGCAGTCCCATCTCCTCCGCAAAACACGAGAAGATCCACCCCCTGTTCTTTCATAATTTGTGCACAAAGCTTCGTATCTTCTGCGCTGCTTGTATGGGCTTTGGGACATAACACCACATCACATGGGATTTTAAGTTTCTTAAGCAAAGCTTCTCCCATATCCCCTGGTGCACTTAGGATTGAAAAATTTTTCTCTCCCACCAATCCTTTATCTCCTGCAACTAAACTTGCAGTAAGATCTGCAATTTTGCTCATACAGCTTTCTGCTCTCTTGGGGGCTGTTCTTTCACAGCCTTCCAGCAAAAGCTTTTCTATTTTTTTGTAATTGTCACTTCCTTTTAGACCGGCTTTTCCACCAATTCCAGCATATGGATTTAGAATAAAACCTATTTTCTTTTTCTTAGTCTCCATCTTTTTCCCCGTGTCGTTGCTGTTTACTGTAAACTTTTTTATTGCTATATAATCTCAAAACTTTCTTTTATCATTTTTTATGTTATTAGATCAACAAATCCAAGAATAATCTTTACAACAAAAACTCACTCATAACATAGTTGCTGACATCGATTCCACGATCTGTAAGTTTCACAAAGTCTTCTCCATCTTCCAGAAGTCCTTTCTGTTCCATGTCTCTTATCACATTTCCATAAACGTTCTCCATGCTCTCACCATACATCTTAAGAAATTTTATTTTTGATACACCTTTCATCATACGCAGGCCAAGGAACATCGTCTCTTCCATCTGTGCAGATACAGTTAACTTTTCCGGCTCTTCTCCATAATTAAATCTACTGTTATTGATCAGTGATGCAGCTCCGGTTCCAATCCCCAGATATTCTGTTCGCTCCCAGTATCCGATATTATGTCTGCAAGCATATCCAGGCTTTGCATAATTAGAAATCTCATATCTTTCATATCCGTATTTTGAAAGTATTTCTTTCGTTCTCCAATACATCTTACGCTCTGTCTCTTCATCAGGTAATTCGTCTGCATGACGCCCTTCCCCATACTCCTCATAAAATGGAGTACCTTCCTCCACAATCAGACTATATGCAGAAATGTGTTCCGGGGCAAGCTCTGCCACTGTTTTTAAGTTTTCCTCCCAGTCAGTAAGACTTTGTCCCGGAATTGCTGACATCAAATCAACATTAATATTCTCAAATCCTTCTGCTCTTGCCATATGATATGTTTCAAGAAATTCTTCATATGTATGAATACGACCCAGTATCTGAAGTTCTCTATTTTTTGTAGATTGCAGGCCAATGCTTAATCGGTTAATTCCACATTTTTTATAACCGGAAAGCTTTTCCCTGTCTACAGTTCCTGGATTCATCTCAACTGTGATCTCTGCATTTTCTTCTACAACAAATGTATCACGGACTGCTGAAAATATCTGCTGCATCTGAAAAGCTGTCAAAGTAGAAGGCGTTCCCCCACCGACAAAGATACTGATAACACGGCAAGCCTTCGCCAGGTGCGCGTATGAGCGAATATCCTGACAAAGGCTTTTCACATAAGATTCCCTCTCATCCGCCGTTGACGGACCTGAGAGGAAATCGCAATATTTACATTTTTTTTTACAAAATGGTATATGAATATATAATTCTAATAATCTCATTATTTGTCATCCAACTTCAGTACACTCATAAATGCTTTCTGTGGTATCTCTACGTTACCAACCTGACGCATACGCTTCTTTCCTTCTTTCTGTTTTTCAAGAAGCTTTCTCTTACGGCTGATATCACCACCGTAACATTTTGCAAGCACATCTTTTCGCATTGCTCTTACAGTCTCACGGGCAATAATCTTCCCACCAATAGCCGCCTGAATCGGGATTTCAAAGAGCTGTCTTGGGATCTCTTCTTTAAGCTTCTCGCACATCTTTCTTCCACGTTCATATGCAGTATCTGCATGGACGATAAAGGAAAGAGCGTCTACTTCTTCTTTATTGACCAGAATATCCAGTTTCACAAGTTCAGATCTCTGGTATCCGTCCATCTCATAATCAAAAGAAGCATATCCTCTGGATCTGGACTTCAATGCATCAAAGAAATCGTAGATAATCTCGTTGAGCGGCAGTCTGTAATGCAGAACTGCACGGGTCTCTTCAATATATTCCATGCCAAGATACTCTCCTCGCCTCTCCTGACATAGATCCATAATCGTACCGATAAATTCGGATGTTACCATAATCTCAGCCTTTACCATCGGCTCTTCCATATATTCAATCTCAGAAGGATCCGGAAGATTAGACGGGTTTGTCAGTTCTATGACATCTCCGTTCGTCTTGTATACTTTATAAATAACTCCCGGTGCTGTTGTAACAAGATCAAGATTATACTCTCTCTCCAGACGCTCCTGAATAATCTCCAGATGGAGAAGTCCCAAAAAGCCACAGCGAAATCCAAATCCAAGAGCAATGGAAGTCTCCGGCTCAAACTGCAGGGACGCATCATTTAATTGAAGCTTCTCAAGAGCATCCCGAAGATCCGGATACTTTGCTCCATCCGCAGGATACAGTCCACAGTAAACCATCGGATTCACTTTCTTATATCCCGGCAACGGCTCCTCGCAAGGATTCGCTGCATCTGTGATCGTATCTCCTACACGGGTATCTCCGACATTCTTCAAGCTGGCAGTAATATAGCCTACCATCCCTGCTTCCAGCTCATCACATGGAATGAATTGTCCGGCTCCAAAATATCCGACTTCAACGACATCTGCCTCTGCTCCTGTCGCCATCATACGGATCTTCGTACCTTTTTTCACGGTACCTTCACGGAGTCTGCAAAATACGATAACCCCTTTATAAGAATCATATAGTGAATCAAAAATCAATGCCTTCAATGGTGCTTTCGGATCTCCGCCCGGTGCCGGGATCTTTGCCACGATCTGCTCCAGAACCTGATCTACATTCAGCCCTGTCTTTGCAGAAATAAGTGGCGCATCATGTGCCTCGATTCCAATGATATCTTCAATCTCTTCAATGACACGGTCCGGCTCTGCACTTGGAAGATCAATCTTATTAATAACAGGCATTACATCCAGATCATGATCCAGCGCCAGATATACATTGGCCAGTGTCTGAGCCTCTACTCCCTGAGCTGCGTCTACGACCAGAATCGCACCGTCACACGCTGCCAAACTTCTTGATACTTCATAGTTAAAATCTACATGTCCCGGTGTGTCGATCAGGTTAAAGATATACTCTTCTCCGTCTTTTGCCTTATATACTGTACGGACTGCCTGAGCCTTGATCGTGATTCCGCGCTCGCGCTCCAGATCCATATTGTCAAGCACCTGTGCCTGCATCTCGCGGCTCGTCAGAAGCCCTGTCTGTTCAATGATACGGTCTGCTAATGTTGATTTACCATGGTCAATATGAGCCACAATACAAAAATTGCGAATTTTACTTTGATCTATTCCTGCCACTTATCTTCTACCTCTTTATCTCTTTATCTTAAACTTTTTTCTATTATAATGATGTTGGAGTCAAAAGCCCCAACTATGATACCTGCAGATTGTTTCGTGCGATACACTCCCACAATGCTAATGCGCTACTTCTTTGGTGCACTATACTTCACAATGAATAACTCTACACTCATTGTATCACTGAGCCGTCCGGTCTTTACAGCTTCTTCTGTATCTGCCGCTTCTTCCATGATACCTTTTAGTTCTCTCATTGTAAAGCTTCTGCTCTGTTGCATGTATTTTCCTGCCACAAATGGATGAAGTCCCGCTTTTTTTGCGATGGTGCTTTTGTCTGCTCCCTGGTTCATCAGATCTTTCACCTGCAAAAGCAGACGGAATTGTCTCGCCAGCAAATATAAAATCCTCATCGGAGGTTCTTTTAACGCCAACAGATCATAATAATAATCCAAAGCTTTCCTTTGCTGCCTTGTTGCAACTGCTTCAATCATATCAAAAATCTTATTCGTGATCTGCGTCGTACAGATTGCATCAATATCCGCCACCGTAATCTCATTTCTTCCAAGCGTGTAAGAAAACAGCTTTTCCATCTCCCGCTCCAGATTCTCCATGTCGGTTCCAGTTCGGGACAACATGTATTCTGCAGTGGACTGCTTAATCTGCCTGCCTTCACGCTTTATATTACCAGCAAGCCACAAAAGCAATGTCTTCTCATCCTGTCTTCCAAGCTCGACCACTCTTCCGGTATCCTTTACGGCCTTATACATCTTACTCCGCTTGTCAACTTCACTCTCCACAAATACAAAGCAGACCGTTTCTGGCATGCTCTTAATATAATCTGCAAACTTTGCATCTGCATTCTTAAATAAGCCAGAATCTTCAATCACAATGAGACGCTTTTCTGCAAAAAATGGCATTGTCTCTGCCAGATCTATAATCTCCGGCACATTGAGCCCCTTGCCTTCATAATGCGCATAGTTCACTGTATCACCTTCCGGAAGCACAGCTTTTGTCAATCTGTCACGGTACTGCTTTTTCAGATAAGCCTCTTCTCCATACAAAAGATATGCCTGCTTGATATTCCCTGTTTTCAAATCTTCATTCAGATTCTTCATAAGCTGTCGTTTCGCTCCCTTCCTTAAGAGTATACTGAATTTTCCCACCGAATTCAACCGTGATTTCAATTCCTCCACAATTTGCCGTAGCTAAGATCCGGCTGCCGTTTTTTTCTAATCTTTCAATAGTTTCTCTGTGCGGATGCCCATATGAATTCTCTATCCCAGCCGATATGATTGTGTACTTTGGTCTGACTTTCTGAAGAAATATTTCAGAAGAGGAATTTCTGGAACCATGATGTGCCGCCTTCAATACCTCAAATGCTTTTTCAGGACAATATTTTTCTATAGATTCACAAAGTTTTTCTTCCCCTATACCTTCCACATCCCCGGTAAATAAAAAATCAAATTCCCGGTAACTGACAGATAAAACCATGGAAGCTCCATTACCAGTTTCTCCGGAATAATCACTCCCCGGACAAAGACAGAGGATTTTCATTCCCTGTTTTTCAATCTCCTGTCCTTGCTCCATAACCGCTACCTGCACTCCATTTTCTATTGCATATATTGCTAATTTCTTCAGGCTTTCGTCCCAGACACTTTCTTTTGGAAATACAAGCGTTTTAATCTTCACACCGATTTTCTGCCTCGATATCATTTCTTCAATCCCGTTCGTGTGGTCACTGTCACCATGGGAAATGAACACATAATCCAGTGTCCCGACTCCTTTCGATAACAGATATGGCTCGATCCTGTACTGCCCGACATTCTTCACATCACTGCTCCCTCCGTCAATCATACAGGTCATACCTCCGGGACTCTTTAAAAATATTCCATCACCTTGACCCACATCCAACACCGTCACTTGCATCTGCGACAAACTATCAAAACGGTGAAGCAGAACAAATAATCCCAAAGCACATAACATTCCTGTCAATATATTTCCACGTTTTCTTTGTTTTTCACATTCCTGTGTTTCATTGCGTTTCTGCCCTTTCGCATACTCTTTTTTCTGAGTACGTTTCTTTTCATAGTAGTATATAACACATATGACCACCACGCAGCCGTAGTAGAACAATATCTGCCAGATCTTAATTCTTCCAATAACGACTCTTGCCCCAGGAAGTTCCAAAAAAAACTCACAGCATCTTTCATAAATCGTCAGAATAAAACCACAGATTCCCAGCATACACTTTCCTGGAATCTTGAACATACCAGAGCACAACATACATATAAAACTTCCAGTAATTCCCAGGCTCAGCAAAATTGTCATGAGCGGAATTACAAGCAGATTTAAAAATGTTGCATAGAGTGGAAATTCATAAAAAAAATACAGAACAACAGGTAAAAGAAATAATTGCATTTCTATGTTGCTTATTATCATGCTTTTTATTTGTATTATCCAAGCCTTATTTTCTCTGTTTTTCTGAATGTCTATCTCTGTTCTTGTTTTTGCTTTCTCCATCTGTCCGGCTGGCATTATAACCACCACTGCAAATACTGCAAAAAATGACAGCCAGAACGCCCCGTCGTAAATACTGAGCGGCCGCCAGATGAGTACTACTGCCGCTGCCACAGAAAGTGCCGTCACACTGTCATAATGTCTCCCCGCGATTTCTGCACCTACCCGGAACAAATACATAATACCGGCACGGATCACAGATACTGTAACCCCAATCATCAATACATAAAGAAAGAAAAAGAATATGCCTCCGATTCCTCCTATCGTATAACTTCCTGTCAGTTTTCTAAGTAACTGATAAATTCCAATCCCGATTACCGACAGGTGCAAACCGGAAATTGCCAATATATGTCCGATTCCGTTCACCTGATATAGTTTTTTTATCTCTGGGTCCATCTGGGATTTTTCTCCAAGAAGTATGGTGCTTAAAATACTGCCGTTTTTCTCTCCCGCTTCACTCAGTAATGTATTTCTACAATGTACTCGTATATTCTCCAATACATTTTGTATCCGTTTTACTGTGTGGTCTGTTATTCTTAAAGTTTCACTCCATACTTTTCCGTGAATATTCTGCCTTTGATAATAGGCTTTCTGATCAAAATTCCCCGGATTACGCGCAGTTTCAAAAAAACTAAGCTTCCCTTCCGCCTCCACCTCATTTCCTATCTGTATCTTATTTTTCTTCTCATCATAAATGAGCATTCTGGATTCTTTTATTAACGATTGCTGACTTTGTTGATTTTGTTGACTCTGTTGATCTTTCTGAAAATAGACAGAACATTTTTTCAGATATAATATCTGATACTTTTCTTTTTCTTCTTTTTTATATACCTGGCCCCTGACAATCAGCCAATCATCTTTTTCTCCATGTTGTTCAACAGGAGAAGGGCGAAGCTCTGACACGAACTTCGCACCCGCCCCGGCTGTCAGGATTCCGATTAAAATTGCGATCACCAGGCATAAACTGCATAGTGGTCTGTTTTTCAAATGATTAATCCTCCACAATATCTTCCCGCTCTGTAAGCGGCTGGCTAAGATCCACCTGATCCTGATACTTAAGATTTGAATCTCCATTAACCAGAATCTGTACTTTTGATGCACTTCCTCCTCGAATTATAGAATTTACGATAGAATAAATAGTAACTTCCGGCTGTATATCTGTCATATTCAAAAATCCATTATCAAAATTCACATAACATACATCATCTTTCACAGACACACCCAGAAGTACCGTATCCATAGGAATGACCTTTTTATAAGTTTCTGTAAAAGGTCCTTTCATCAGTTCTTCTACAATCAACTTCTCTTTCAATGTATTGCTGTTGTACCGGACATGTTCTGTCTCAGTCACAAGCTTATCTCCCTCACTGTTTGCAAAATACAATTCAAGATCTACACTTTGATATGTATGAAGTGTGGAACCTATATTCTGAACAAAATATTCGTCATTCATAGCTCCGATTTCGTTACCATTCGCATCACACAATGGATCCCCACCAATATATAATTTTACAGAATCAACCCCATCAATCTGTATCAGTGACTGAACCAGTGACGCACGAAAAAGAAGTTCCGGCACTTTTTTCACATTTTTATATTCCTGATTAAAAGATATCCCCAGTCGTCCATTTGTAAGTTCCCATTTTTCCACTTTTATCTTTTTGGGAAATGTACTCTTTACTTCTACATCTTCTGGATTTTTCTTCAGTTCTTTTAGCATAGATTCAATCTTCTCTTCCGTAGTATCCCCTTCTATTTGAACTTTTTCCTGTTCCAGTGCCTGGGTCTGTACATTTACATAATACAGTTCATAAGTTTCCTCACCCGTATCATTTTTCTTACAGGACATAAGGAGAGCCACGCATATAAGAATCCCTAACAATGCTGTAAATTTCCTTCGTTTTTTCATACTGCCTCTCCTTTCTATGACACGTAAGTCAATGGAATTTTCACTGTAAATGTTGTTCCTTTTCCCGGCTGACTGTAAACCTTAATCGCACCTCTATGCATAACAATTGCACTTCTTGCAATCGCAAGTCCAAGTCCGGTTCCTCCGATTTCTCTGGAGTGAGACTTATCTACCCGGTAGAATCTCTCAAAAATATGATCTGTCTCCTCCGGTGCGATTCCAATGCCGGAATCAGCCACTTCAATATAAAACAACTTGTGATCTGCATTTAACGCCACATGCACCCAGCCATTTTCCTGATTATATTTAATCGCATTTTCCACCAGGTTTGTGATTGCAAGCGATAATTTTACTTCATCTACCTCCGCAGTCACCGGTCGGAAACTTTCAAACACCATCTCTATATTATTTTTTGCCGCAATTGGACGAAGCTGTTTTAATATTCTTTCCACAAGAGTATTAATGTTCACGGAAGAAATATTCATCGTATCCGCTGTTTTGTCCATTTTAACAAGAGATAGAAGATCATTAATAATCTTGTTCTCACGCTCTATTTCTTCTGACAGATCCCCCATAAACTCCTTGTACAACTCCACCGGAACATCTTCCTGTGTCAGCAATGAATCTGATAATACCTTCATAGACGTAAGTGGTG
>ERZ1673747.3159-NODE-3159-length-11052-cov-4.326998_pt1 | contig 11052 bp, 10 predicted proteins | sample MGYA00580220_ERZ1673747 | MGnify/ENA primary metagenome ERZ1673747 (study PRJEB41218, sample SAMN15661769) | gut metagenome | host: Homo sapiens | place: Canada: London | collected 2015-08-20/2019-03-30 | study: EMG produced TPA metagenomics assembly of... | reverse complement strand
GGGAAACAGCGATGGCTGCCAGCGCATTGTATACATTGTGCTCACCTGCCACACCGAGCGTCAGGCGCTCTTTCTTCTCACCGCCGATATAAAGGTCGAAGGACGGATGCGCGTAATTGTCATACTGGATATCACCGGCACTGTAATCGTTGCCGCGGCTGTGACCAAAAGTAATAACCTTGCCTTTTGCCGCTTCTATGATCTCCTGATAGTTCTCGATATCGCCGTTGATGACAATCGCGCCCTGAGCCGGTACGCGCTCGGCAAACAGCTTGAAGGAATGACGGATATCCGCCAGATCCTTGAAGAAATCGAGATGGTCTTCTTCTATATTAAGAATAACCGCCATCGTCGGGTAGAAGGATAGGAAGCTGTTGGTATACTCACAGGCCTCCGTCACGAAAAATTCCGGTCCGCCGACACGGATGTTGCCGCCGATCGCCGGAAGGATACCGCCGACCGAGATCGTCGGGTCATTTTTCGCCTGCAAGAAAATCTCCGTCACCATCGAAGTGGTTGTCGTTTTGCCGTGTGTTCCGGCAATCGCGATCGCATTTTTATAGTTCCGCATCATCTCGCCCAAGAGTTCCGCACGGGTCAGCATCGGGATGCCGCGCCGTTTTACTTCCTGAAATTCCGGGTTATCCGGGTGAATCGCCGCCGTGTAGACTACCACATCGATGCCATCCTGGATATTCTCCGCTTTCTGTCCGATATATACCCTCGCGCCGCGCGCCTCCAGGTTATCGGTCAGCTCCGAACGGTGTGAGTCCGAGCCGGACACAGTGAATCCCTCGTCCATCAAAATCTCTGCCAGTCCGCTCATGCTGATACCGCCGATTCCGATGAAATGGACGGATTCTGGTTTATTAAAATCAATCTGATATACATTCTCACTCATATTTGTGCATTCCTTCCCCGCCGCAGGCGGTTTTTGTTTTCGCAGACGCCATAGAAAAACGATATGGAACCGCGAGGCATTGTGTTTTCACGTCCTTTTAATTTAACTTCTTTTACATGAAATTGTCAATATAAGGTAAAAAAAAATAAAAGATACACGCCAGCCATCGCACTGCGATCCGTCTGTAACATGCATCTTTTATATCATTTAAGTTATGTCTTTTTCTTAGCGTCCCGTTGCCAGACACTTGCCGAACAGCATGGTTTTATAACGGTTTAACGTCGCCAGAAGAATGCTTCCCAGCACGCCGATTGCCAGCACCTCGCCGATCCCGACGGTCAGCATCATGAACGGAATCAGATCCTCAGAGCCGTATGCAAACCGGAGCACCCACGGTACAATGATCGTGTTGGCCAGGATCGGCGGTACACATACTAAAACCTTACTCTTGCGGAGCGCATAGGAGCCGACTGCCCCGATCAGGGTTGCCAGGCTTCCGAATACGATATCCAGTCCGGCTGCCCCGCAGAACAGATTGGATAAAAAGCATCCGACAAAGAGTCCCGGAATCGCTGCCGGGGTAAAGAACGGCAGGATGCAGAGTGCTTCCGAAATACGGAACTGCACTGGTCCGAAGCTGATCGGCTGGAATGCCATCGTCAGCGCTACGTAGATGGCCGCGATCGCCGCGCCATACGCCAGAAAATACGTGTTTTTCAGGTTGTTTTCTTTCATATTCAATTCTCCTTTAGTTTTGTTTTACGAGTGGAAGGTCACGAACACTCGATTCATTTTACGCCGGAAATCGGCGGCAGCCCTGTAAGACCTTGTTTTTGCGGGCTTTGCAACGGGTATGAGTATAACATAGAGCAGATAGAAATACAAGTTTTCTTTTCGCTTATCGCCACTGCAAGTTCTGCCACTGGCCACACGGAACACGGGCAAAAATTTTTTATCTATTTCGCTATCACTCTGCCATAAAAAAGCACTTTCCCTTTCTTTCTATCTCCTGTATAATAGAATCTACATGATTTTGTGCCGGATGCTGCACAGACAGTTGAATCATTCGGGAGATATTGCATCTGCACATTTGAATCAGCTCCCCGACACTCGTCAACCCCATTTCATCATCACAAAGGAAGTATGTATTTTATGAAAGCACTCTATGAACGCTGGACAGCCATCAGCCTGCCTAAACGAATTCTGGGCGGCATGATTCTCGGCGCTGTTCTGGGAATGGTGATTCCGCAGGCAGTCGGAATCTCAATCCTTGGAAATCTATTTGTCAACGCATTAAAGGGCATCGCGCCCCTGCTCGTATTTTTCCTTGTTATCAGTTCCCTCTGCCAAGCAAAGCAGAGCCACGGCGGCATCATCCGCACCGTTGTCTGCCTTTACCTGTTCAACACACTGCTCGGCGCTGTGATCGCGGTCGTCGCAAGTAAACTGTTCCCGATCACCCTGACACTTGCACAGGCTGCAGAAGAAACCTCTGCCCCGCAGGGAATCGCAGAAGTCCTGCAGACACTTTTGTTAAATGTTGTAAAGAACCCGATCACCTCCATCGCAGAGGCAAACTACATCGGTATCCTGGCGTGGGCGGTTCTCTTCGGCGTGGCGATGCGCGGCGCCAGTGAACGCACGAAAGAAATTATGGACAATTTTGCGGCGGCACTGTCCAAGGTTGTTACCTGGATCATCAACTTTGCCCCGTTCGGTATTCTCGGACTTGTGTTTGACACTGTATCCACCAACGGTTTACAGGTATTTACCGAATATGGACGGCTTCTCGCCGTTCTGGTTGGCTCGATGCTGTTTATCTACTTCGTAACCAACCCGATTCTCGTATACTGGTGCATCCGCCAAAACCCGTTCCCGCTGATTTTCAAGTGTCTGAAACGAAGCGCGGTCACCGCCTTCTTTACCCGGAGCTCAGCGGCAAATATCCCGATCAACATGGAAGTCTGCGAGGAAATGGGACTGGACAAAAATACCTACTCCGTTACCATCCCGCTCGGTGCGACCATCAATATGAACGGTGCGGCTGTTACCATCACCGTCATGACGCTGGCGGCAGCCAATACGCTGGGAATTCCGGTGGATATTCCGACCGCCATCATTTTAAGCGTCCTGTCGGCACTTTCCGCCTGCGGCGCATCCGGTGTTGCCGGTGGTTCCCTGCTCTTAATTCCGCTTGCCTGCTCCTTGTTTGGCATCTCCAGCGATGTGGCCATGCAGGTCATCGGTGTCGGATTTATCATCGGCGTGGTGCAGGATTCCGTCGAGACCGCCCTCAACTCCTCCTGCGACCTGCTGCTCTCAGCGGCAGCCCAGTTCCGTGAGTGGAGAAAAGAAGGCCGGGAGATTACCTATTAATTTAAATACTTAAATGCAAAAATCCCTGGTGCTGTATACACCGGGGATTTTCTTTTGCGATTCGATTATCCTATACAGTAAAAAGCGGTTAGACTCTCTCCAACCGCTTTTTTCATATCAGAATCACAGACCTTAATTATTCTTCTCGTAAATAATCCAAAGTCCCCGCAGCAGCAGCTCATCATCCAGCTCGATGCGGTGACGGCACAGCGGAATGATCCGCTTCGCCAGTCCGCCCGTCGCTACGATAGTTGCCTCCTGTCCAAGCTCTTCCTGGATCCGGTCTACCATACCGTCGATGCAGGACGCATTGCCATAGAGCGCGCCGCTCTGCATACATTCAACCGTATTCTTGCCGATCAGGCGCTTTGGCGGATCAAGGCTGATGCGCGGAAGCTGGGCGGTACGGCTGGTCAGGGAATTCATCGATACACCTATTCCCGGCAGAATCATGCCGCCGATGTACTGCTTGTTCTCATTCACCACGCAGATGGTGGTTGCCGTTCCCATATCGATCAGAATGAGCGGCACCGGATACCGGTTAATTCCCGCGACGGCGCCGACGATCAGATCGGTACCGACGGAGGACGGATTGTCCATCAGCACTTCCAGACCGATATTCATATCCACATTGACGACCAGGGCTTCCTGCCCCGTCACCTTGCGGATCGCCTCCCGCATCAGGGATGTAACCGGCGGTACTACCGAACCGATGATCGCGCCGGTGATTTCACTTACCTTGATTTCCCGCAGCTCCAGCACCATTTTCAGGGAAATCGCATAGTCAAGCTCTGTTTTCCCACTGTCTGTCGCCATCCGCTCGGTAAAGAGGATTTTCCCATCCGCAATACAACCGAGAACCACATTCGTATTTCCGATATCCAATGCCAAAATCATACTGTCTTACCCCCTGCTTTTTTCCAGAGCCGGTACAAATTTTGCCCGGTAAAGTGCTGCGCCGACTGCACCGGTGAGGATTGTGGACGATACCATCTCGCATACTGCATTGATTCCTACGAAACCGCATACGAACAGGATGATATTTTTTCCACCGATCAGCCCCTGCATATATTCGGTATTGCCAAACAGAACGACCAAAGCCGTCATAAAGAAAACTGTATTTAAAAACGCGGAACAGAATCCGGTTACCAGACTTGCCATGTACACATCGGTTCTGCGGCGTACAAACTGGAAAATGTATCCTAACAGAAGGCCATCCAGCATACGTGGAACGAATCTCTGCACAAATGCCAGAAACGGGTTAATGCTGAAAAGCATTGCGCCCATCGCACTGCTGCCGCCGATGCCGATGCACTGTAAAAAGCTGGTCATGCCGAAAACTGCACCGATCGCTGCGCCGCCTGCCGGTCCCAGCGTGATCGCCGCGATCGCAACCGGGATCACATTAAATGTAATCGCCAGCGGTCCAATATTCAGATATCCGAGGGGGGTGTACGCCATCAGCAGAAGAATGCCGGTCATAAGACCTAAGATGACAAGTTTAGATGTGTTGTTTGTTGTGTTCATGAAATTTTCCTCCTTGTTATTATTCCCGTTCGAAAAACCTGCTGCACCTTCTGTTCACCAGACTGCCGCTTACCTGCGCCAATATCATGTGCATAAAATCCTTACAAATTCCGTTCTTTCCGGCGATACCATCCAGAAAAGCTGCGAGCCAGGGCATTTTAATTCCCCGTCTCTTCCGGTATGATTCTCCATCTCAGATACAGATCCGCACATTCCGGCAGAAGTTTCTTTCTTCTACCCTTTCCGCGGATTTGCTGCCAGCACGTTCGGTGCCTGTTTTCTATGGGATACAATACAACTGCTGCCGCCTGCCCCTGTTCACATCCAGTGAAAACCAGGACAGTCAGCAGACACTTTCACACTATATCACATCACTTTTCAACATACAACCAACAATTCTACCAGAATATGTACTGTTTTTTATTGTCTTTTCACAAAATACATGTTTCTTTCCTCTCCTGTTATGTGCGCTTACCAAAAAATCTGGCAGAGAACGGAAGCCAAAAAGGGTTTACAATTTTTCCTCCAGATGCTATGCTGTTCGAAAATGACCCAGAAAACCAGAGTACAAACCGAAAGGATATATATTATGTTAACTGGAAAAACGATTATTTTGGGAGTAACCGGCGGAATCGCCGCATACAAGGCGGCGAACCTTGCCAGCCTTTTGAAGAAACAGCACGCGGATGTACACGTGATTATGACCAAAAATGCGCTGGAATTTATCACACCGCTGACCTTTGAGACCCTGACGGTCAATAAGTGCCTGACCGACACCTTTGACCGTAATTTTAAATTTGAAGTGGAACACATCGAGCTGGCGAAAAAAGCTGATCTCGCGATCATCGCCCCGGCGACCGCCAATGTCTGCGCCAAGCTGGCACACGGACTTGCCGACGATATGCTGACGACCACGCTCTTAGCCTGCCAGTGCCCGCGCATCATTGCACCGGCAATGAACACACGGATGTATGAGAATCCTATTACCCAAGATAATCTCCGCCTGTTAGAACATTACGGCTTTACCATCATCGAACCGGCAAGCGGTCTGCTCGCCTGCGGCGATTCCGGAAAGGGCAAATTCCCGGATGAGGGGCTGATCCTGGAATATATTCTCCGCGCGATCGCCTACCCGAAGGATCTCGCTGGAAAGAAGATCCTTGTGACCGCCGGTCCGACCCAGGAAGCGGTCGATCCGGTGCGCTACCTCACGAACCATTCGACCGGAAAAATGGGCTATGCGCTGGCACGGATGGCGATGCTGCGCGGTGCCGACGTGACACTCGTCACCGGCGAAACTTCGCTGACCCCGCCTCCGTTTGTCGATACTATCCGCATCAAAAGCGCACACGACCTCTTTGAGGCAGTCACCTCCCGGAGTGAGGAACAGGACATTATCATCAAGGCGGCAGCCGTCGCTGACTACCGTCCGGCAGTCGTTTCTGATGAAAAGGTCAAGAAATCCGACGGCGATCTGAGCCTGGCGCTGGAGCGCACTGAGGATACTTTAAGCTACCTCGGCGCACACAAACGTCCGGGACAGCTGCTCTGCGGCTTCGCGATGGAGACTTCCCAGCTCGAGGAACGCGCACGCGGCAAGCTGGAACGCAAAAATCTGGATCTGATCGCTGCCAACAACTTAAAGGTAGCCGGCGCCGGATTTGGCACCGATACGAACGTCATCACGCTGATCGATAAGCAGCAAACCCGCCACCTGGAGCAGATGAGCAAGGAAGCGGCAGCGATGGAGATATTGACGGTTTTACGCGATATGATGAAATAGATTTTGATTGAAATAGATAGAGAAAGAGGAAGCAACCGAGGTCGATGGACGGATGCCTCCTCTTTCATTGAATATGGAATATATCATAAGTGTTATTTTTAGAATGTGGCTATTTAAAACGAATCCGCCATACTCCTATGATCAAGATAATTTCACAAAGCAATCGCAATACTTTCGTGATTCGATAAGCTGTATCCTCTTTTATCTCTGGACTCTCCTGCAAGTATTTGCATTCAATAAAAGCCCTTGCCGCAATTTCTCCAAAAACTGCCAACGCTAAAAATAAAGAAAAGCCTGCCATGCCTTTTGCATAACTGTACAATGACAGTAAGAATAAAATAGAGACGCCTATATTGTATAATGTCAGCCAGAATTTTTTCTTCATATTGATCACCTCTCGATTCAATCCAAGTGTAACAGAGTCTTTTATTAAGCAAAAATGTTCTAATGACGAGGCCATACTCCTATCACCAAAATAAGACCACAAAGATATCCGAGTGTTTTTGCGATCCGATAGGTTTTATCCTTTTTGATTTCCGGATTCTCTCGTAAAAATTTCCGTTCAAATTTTGCCTCTATAATACTTGCTGCCAATACCGGTATCGCTAAACATAAGGTCACCGTTGTCAAGCCTTGAAGAGACGTGTACAGTAACAATAAAAGTACCACCGAACCGCCTAAATGGTATAATATCAGCCAGAATTTTTTCTTCATATCGATCACCTCTAGATTCACTATCCTGACAGGGCTGAAATCTCACAAAACAGCAACCTCTCTTTATTTTTGCAAAACCAGACATGTCTCTTATTTATTCTAATAATATTAGATTTATGTTCCAAAATATATAGACATTTTCTTACAAAATAGTTACAAAAATAACTCTACCAAAATGGAAAGGTACTTTTATAAATGAGAATATCCGCCCTCTTTTAATATCTGCTCTCGAATATCCCTTGCCTTTGGATATCCTTCTTCCATAAGCTGGATGGACATTTCATTCAGCGCTTTTTCAAACCCATCAGCCAACGCATCAAAATGTTTCAACGCCATTTTTTTACTCAATCCAGCATCCGCAGCAGCTCTGTCGAAATGTTCTCTTTTCATGTGATCGATATTTCTCTCTCCACCGATCCCGATTGCCATCTCCCGGCTGCTTCCCGGATAAATGACCGTACTGACGATATCGTAAGCCGGAGCAAATCGGATGGTTTTTAAATTTTCAGAATACAACAACGAAATATTTTTGATATGATTGTCCGTATTCCCCACCAGATAATCATAAATCAAAAGATCCCACAGCTTTAATTGATCGGCAATCGGGTCTGCCACATAATTTCTTAAAAGATGAAAGATTTGAGGAAGATACTGTTTTTCCCCCTTCTCATACTTTTCATAAGACGATATTCCAAGTGCCTGGGCAAAATCTTCCTGATGAAGCCGAAATGGCCGTATAAGACCACGGGTGTAAGTTGGACTTTCCGGAATCATACGATCATATCGTTTCGTGGCAAATAATATTTCTTCATCTCTCGCAGCCCCTGTATTGATAATAAAACTTTCAGGAATTGATATCCCCAATTTTGAAGCTGTGGTCAGTGATAACTGCTCATTCGTCACAATATCAGAAAGGCGTACATGGCTTTGCTTGACAATATGCGTACTCGGTGCATCTCCGTTCGGCTGATACCACATATCCCGTTCCGCGTCATAATATAATCCCACCTTTCCAGATGCACCTGTGAGAGAAAGATGTGCTTCCGTTATAAGTTCTGTCGATTTGCTGACACCCTCTTTGGCCAACGCTTTCACATCGTCAATAGAAAGCAGTTTATAATCCCCTGTATCATCCGCACCATTCGAAATGCGAAGTGCACCAAGACACTCTGCTCCCAATACTGACAAAATCGTCAAATAATCATCTTCTGCTGCGTGAATCCAATTTGCAACCGTTTTTCTGGCAAATCCCTCTGGAAGCAGTCCCTCAAAAAAGTTTTTTGTTGCCTCCGCACTAAATGGATTTCTGGAAATAGGCAGACTGATGGAAATAGGCGGATAACCTGCCGCAATATATGAATCCGAGTATGCAAACCGGGCATCCTGCGGAGAATCACCCGTAATTAAACCAACATACGTCTGCTTTCCTTCTATCTCAATATAGATCTGTAATTTTCTCATACACCTTCTCCTCGATTGTTGATTGCCAGATCTAAACCTAACAATTGAAGTAAAAACAATGCCTTTCCAAGTTCCGCTGTCTCCTTTCCATTTTCAAGATCGGATATAAAGCTGGTGCTGAATCCCGTGTACTCAGATAGCTGCGCCTGTGTATAACCTAGTTTTTTTCTTTTATTGCGAATTGTCCTTCCAAACTCCATTGTCGATGTTATTTTCATTCCAAATCACCCTATTTTTTGTTCGAACGACTATATAATTGTTTTGGTGAAATAATAAAGCCGTTCGGCTATATTTAATATATAATTATATTAATATCGTCGAACGGCTATGTCAACATTTTTCAGTTTTACTCTATACTCGCTTCTTGCCCCTGCGTAATCAGTTCCGCGATCAATCTCGCCCCATTCACAATGTCCCCTACTTTCGCGTACTCCCGCACGGAATGAACATCGTACATACCGCAGGAAAGCACCGCGCATGGGATTCCGTGCTGCATCATCGTGTTTCCGTCGCTGCCGCCGAAGGTGCTGCCGAATTTCGGCTCGATTCCCAGGGTGCGGCAGGCCTCGGCAAAATGAACTGCCACCGGCGCGTCCGGTTCCAGATGGAAGGCCTTGACATGGAGGCGGTGTGTGAAGGAAAGCTCTGCCCCCGCCTCTTTGACAGCGGTTTCAAACACCGCACGGACATCTTCCAGAGTCTCCATTGCCTTTTCATGGCTGTAGCTGCGGATCTCGCCCCGGCAGGTGCAGAGTTCCGGCACGGCATTCACAACCGAACCGCCCGAAATCAAGCCCACATTCAGGGTTGTTTCCTCATCCACGTGCCCCAGCTTTAATGCGACAATCGCGCGGGCCGCCGTCTGAATCGCGTGGATGCCTTTCTCCGGCTCGAATCCGGCGTGTGCTGCACGCCCCTTGACTGCCGCCTCAAAGGAAAGGATCGTCGGTGCCTGCAGGATCGCTGTCCCGACTGGTCCAGTTACATCCAAAACGTAAGATTCCTTCGCTTTCATCTGGCTGAAATCGAACTCCGAGCTTCCTCTTGTAAACGGCTCTTCCGCCGCCGCAAAGAGGATCTCGATATCCCGGTGCGGGATTTCTGCCTCCTGCACGGCACGGATGCCTTCTAAGATAGCGATTACCCCGGTCAGATCGTCCGCGCCAAGCACGGTGGTTCCATCCGAAGTGATGGTTCCGTCCTCATGAAAAACCGGCTTCTTTCCGATTCCCGGCGCGACCGTGTCCATATGCCCGGACAGCAGGATCGGCGTGCCCGGCAGCCCGCCCTTTAACGTTCCAAACAGATTTCCCGCATTGCCTCCTATTTTCTCGGCTGTGTCATCTTCCTTTGCCTGGATTCCCAGCTCTGCGAGCTTTTCCTTCAAGCGATCCGCCATCTCGCGTTCCCCGAAACTTTCCGAGTCGATCCGCGCCAGCTCGTCAAATTCAGCGCGGATGCGGGCTTCGTTTATCTGGATTCTATCTGGATCAGCCATGGGTGAGTCCTCCTGTAAAAAAAATTATTTGCCTATCATTTCTATTTGTTTATGCCCCTTATTATATACCCAGACAATACATTTGTGAAGCAGATTGATTTTACCTTTCACTTTAAATTCTAAAATGACCTGACCAATCTCTTTCTATTTCCATATCCGCTTTTCCTCTATAATTTTTCTCAAAAATTTGATATACTAAATATACTAAAAACAACAAGATTCATTTCCACTTTTACAATGATGCAGTTGAGTATAAAGCATACAACAAATAAATAGAACATTGATAAACACCATCTGACCCACACACTTTGAAACAGAAAAAGGAGAAATGACCATGTGTACAGCCGCAACCTACAAAACCGCCGATTTCTACTTCGGCAGAACCTTAGATTATGAATTTTCTTACGGGGACGAAGTAACCGTCACACCTCGCAACTATCCACTTACTTTCCGCCACGCAAGCGCGGTTTCGACCCACTATGCCATCATCGGCATGGCACATGTGGCGGGGGATTATCCGCTTTATTATGATGCTTTTAATGAGAAGGGGCTTTGCATGGCGGGACTGAATTTCGTCGGCAATGCCTCCTACCAGAAGCCGCAGGAGGATCATGACAACATCGCACAGTTTGAGTTCATCCCCTGGATTCTCAGCCAGTGCGCGTCCGTGAAAGAGGCTCGCGTCCACCTCGCCCAGATGGTACTGACCGACACCCCATTCAACGAGCAGTTTGCCCCGGCGCAGCTTCACTGGATTCTTGCCGATAAAAATGAATGCATCGTCATCGAGCC
>ERZ1673747.3158-NODE-3158-length-11054-cov-4.391126_pt1 | contig 11054 bp, 8 predicted proteins | sample MGYA00580220_ERZ1673747 | MGnify/ENA primary metagenome ERZ1673747 (study PRJEB41218, sample SAMN15661769) | gut metagenome | host: Homo sapiens | place: Canada: London | collected 2015-08-20/2019-03-30 | study: EMG produced TPA metagenomics assembly of... | reverse complement strand
ATATACTTCCGGTACCTGACAGAAGATTTCTTTTGTTTTCTCAATATCTGCTTTCGGAATTTCCAGTTCGTACAGAACTCTTGCATAGCGCTTTGCTGCCGGCTGAACGAACTTTACTGTATTACTCGTCTTTGCCGTCATGAGCGTCACCTACGCTTTCCAAAAACTGATCATAAATCGCCTGATTTCCTTGTTTTCTTGTCTCTTCATCTACAATCTTTCTGGCTGCCTGCATTGCAAGTCCTGCAATCTGTGTCTCAACGCCATCCAGTGCCTGCTTTCGCTCAGTCTCGATGGTCTTTCTGGCACGTTCGATCGTGGCATCTGCTCTTCTGTCCGCATCTGCAAGAATCTCATCTGACTGTCTCTTAGCCTCTACACGGGCATTTTCAACGATTTTAACCGACTCCTCTTTTGCACCGGAAAGAGCTGACTCATACTCTTTTTTCAGAGACTCTGCCTCTTCCTGTCTGTCACTTGCATTTTTCAGTCCGTCGGCAATCATCTGCTCACGCTTTTCCATGATCCCCATAACTGGTTTGAACAGGAATTTCTTCAGTAATAGATAAAAGACTACAAGGTTTATTATGGTCCAGAGAAGGCTCAAATCTACTTTTATCACCTTTTCCCACCTGCCTTTCTTCTTTTCTCCTGCTTCTTTACGAACTGCTAATTATTTCAGCATCAGGATAATCAGAAGACCGATGATAAATCCATAAATAGCTGTTGCCTCTGCAAGGGCACAACCAAGAATCAGGTTCTTGCTGATCTTTGACTCAGCCTCTGGCTGTCTTGCGATAGCGTCTACTGCCTTGCTTGTTGCAAGACCAATACCAATACCTGCTCCTAAACCTGTTAAAACTGCGATACCTGCTCCAATTGCTACTAACATAATCTTAATCTCCTTTTCTTCTTGTCTAAAAATGTTTTCTTAAATCCCTTTTAAGTCTGTTCGTCTTATCTTCCGGCTTTACTCCTGTTCCTCATTCATGAACAGCGCCGTCAGAAATACAAATACATAAGCCTGTAAGAATCCATCAAATATATCAAAATAAAAACTAAACGGGATTGGTATAATCGCCGGAGCTACTATTTTTAAAAGCTCCATGATTACAAATGCTCCCAGTACATTACCGAACAGTCGCATGCACAAGGACAATGGACGGATTACAATCTCCAGTACCATGATCGGTGCGACGAACGGAACCGGCTTTGCAAAATGTTTGACCCAGTGTTTTAATCCGTTTTTATGTATTCCGGAATACTCGATCAGACACATACTCATAACAGCCAGCGCTATTGTGACATTCAGATCCTTTGTCGGCGGTTTAAACCCAAACAATCCAATGATATTGGCAATTCCGATATAGAGCAGCACCGTGATCAGATATGGGATATATCTTCGGTTTTCTTTGCCCATAACATCTTCAAAGAAGTCCACTCCTTTTCCGATTGCGGATTCCAATAAAAGCTGAGCTTTCCCCGGATTCTCTACACTGAGATTCCTTACGAATATGACACACAGCAATACAACTACAGCCATAATGATCCATGTGACCGCCACGGACTCACTAATCTTAATTCCCCCGAATAACGGAATGGTAAATGCTGTATCACAATTCAGCTCTTCCAACAGACTCTCTGTTAATTTCTCCGTATGACTCCCTCCCTTTCTTCTTCAAATTTCGTGATTACTTTACTCTCCTGTTTTTTAAATGTCAATCATTTCTTTTTTTCTTAACAATTACTTTATTTGACAATTTTTTAAGCATATTCTCTTATTTGAGTTTTTTCATTTGTCCAAAATTTAGTCACTTTCCTCCCGTTTTATATACCTTCTCCTTAACATGTTGAAAATTTGCACAAATTATTTGTGTTTTTCAGAAAAATTTTAGTCGTTACGCATATTGCTTTCGGCAATATGATATAGATATGACCGCTATACACCATTGAGTTTGACTTTTTTTGCCAAAGCCTGTAAACTAAGGCAAGGCAAGAATCTCCCGGATTTGGGAAGTTTGCAAATAAAGAAATACAACAAATAAGGAGAGCATATATGCGACTTAGAAATATACCCCGCGCCGAAGGCGTGTTAAAAGAGTGCAGTCAGGTTATCGAGACTCCGGAAGAATTCCGTGATCACTGGGCATCTGATGTATTCCAGAATGACTACCCGGTCCACATTGAAATCGGCATGGGAAAAGGCCGTTTTCTCATGGCACTGGCTCAGAAAAATCCACAGATTAACTACATCGGAATCGAGCGCTACACAAGCGTCCTTCTCCGTGCTGTGGAAAAGTTAAACATATATATAGAAGAAAACGAAAGCACTCTGCCAAACATTCGCTTCATTTGTATGGACGCACAGGACATAGCAAATGTGTTCGCTGAAAATGAAGTTGACCGGATCTATCTGAACTTCTCCGACCCATGGCCGAAAGCCCGCCATGCAAGAAGCCGCCTCACGTCACCGGATTTTTTTGCACGTTACGACAAGGTGCTTGTCCAGGACGGACAGGTAGAATTCAAGACAGATAACCGTGATCTTTTTGATTTTTCCGTTGAGTCTTTAGGGGAATCCGAAACATGGGGCATTTCCGAATGTACTTATGACCTGCACCATGATGAAATTATGAACGTTGGAAATATTATGACAGAATATGAAGAGAAATTTTCATCCATGGATCACCCGATTTGCAAGCTCATTGCTAAAAGAAGATGTCTGCTGTGACTTTCTTAGCGCTACAGCGCATATATTATTAATGAGAAAGCCTTCGGAGTCTGTTCGCCATGAGCCGAAATTGTCATAACAAAAAAAACTTCCGACAAAAGTTTTTTGAATACACTTATCGAAATCGGTGTCTGCACAGGTGGATCGGTTGTTTCAGAAAATCCCTGAAAGAAGTATATGATATTCTGAACCACGGTTCTGACTGCCGAAGGCACTGATCAGAAAGGTTGATTTGATGTTACATTTAACTGCAAAAAATTTTCAAATAGAAGTAAAAGATACCTCTCTCCCGGTCGTCGTTATGTTCTACGCTATCTGGTGCGGGAAATGTGCCATGATGAAGCCGGTCGTGGAGGATATCGAAAAGAAATACGCCGGAAAGATCAAGTTCTGCGAAGTCGAAATTGAAGAATCTGCAGTACTCGCCGCAGAATACGCCCCGGAAATCGTCCCGACATTTGTTCTCTTCAAAGATAAAAAGTCAGTCGGTGCCATGGGGGGAATGGTGGATGAACACACATTTGAATCCAGAATACTGGAAATCTTGTCTTAGTCCACAGATGTACACAAGCCGTAACAAAATCTTTCGAAATAGTTAAGAATTTTTTACTTTTTACTTTTACACAAGTATGCTATTATTGGGGGTACAGAAAGGAGATGTGGCGTCTGACACCACAGGATAATTATGAGTATGAAAAAATTAAAAAGGGTTCTGCCGTTTAACCTGGCAATAATTCTGGCATCTGTAAGCCTGCCGGTAACTGCCCTGGCTGACAGCGCAAAAGTAGTCACTCTCGGAGCGAACTTATCCGACGAGCAGAAAGCTTCTATGTACAAATACTTCGGTACTTCCGCCGATCAGGTAGACACGATCGAAGTCACGAACACAGACGAAAGAAAATATATGGAAGGGATCGCAACCGAATCCCAGATTGGTACAAGAACATATAGCTGTTCTTATGTTGAGCCGACAGACAGCGGCGGAATTCAGGTAAAAGTCGCAAACCTAACATTTGTAACAAGTTCTATGATCGCCAGTACACTTTTGACTTCCGGCGTTGAGAACTGTAACGTTGTTGCCGGATCTCCAATTGAAGTATCCGGAACCGGTGCACTGACAGGTATTATGATGGCTTACGAAAAAGCCAGTGGGAAAGAACTTTCCGAAGACCAGAAAGCAACTGCAACAGAAGAGCTGGTAACAACCGGTGACCTCGCCAAGGATCTCGGTCAGGATACAGCATCTGATCTGATCAACGATGTCAAAGAATCCGTTATTGAAGATAAACTGACTGATCCGTCCGATATTCAGGACGCGATTTCTGACGCAGCCGATAAGCAGGGAATTACACTGACCGATGACCAGCTTGCAAAAATCACAAGTCTGATGGAATCTATTTCCCAGTACGACTACGATGTCAAAGCACTGAAAAAGACTCTCGACAACCTGGACGGGAAATCCGGAGGATTCTTCAGCAACTTGTGGTCCTCCATCAAAGGCTTCTTTGGCGGAGATGACTCCAACGGCGGAATTATTAACAATACAGATGATGCAGCACTCGGAAATGATGCAATCATCGACAGCACATTAGATGCCGTAAAAGCCAAAGCAAACGATGCCGTAAATCAGGCAAAAGAGGAAGGACTTTGGGATAAAATCGTAGGATTTTTCAAAGATCTGTTCGGAGGCGATGATACCGAAAACTCCGATAATACAGATAGCACTGACGCAGTCGAAGAAAATACGGACAACAACACCGATACAGGCAGCACCGACAACAATGCTGATAACGACACTTCTACAAACGCAGAATAAAATTAATTCATAACTTTAGCAGGGAGATAGAATACTCAAATTCCATCTCCCTGTTTCTCTTCCACACCTCTCTTATTATATATTTTAAAATTCAAAAACTGCTACCCCATACGGCGGCAATTTGTATCCAAATGAATATGGTCTTCCATCACATTCTTTCTTCACGGCATGATAAATGTTCTGTCTCTTCTCGCCATTTCCGCCATATTTCACATCGTCACTGTTCAGAATCAGCTTATACTGCTTCTTTCTAGGAACTCCTACACGGTAATCTTCTCTTGCCATCGGTGTGAAGTTGATCACGAACAAAAGGTTATGCTTTCCATCTTTAGAATGGCGGATAAAACTGTAAATGCTTCTGTATGCATCATCTGCATTGACCCACTCGAATCCTTCCCATGACTGATCCAGTTCATAAAGTGCCTGTTTCTTTTTATACATGTGGAGTAGATCACGCATCCATGACTGAATTGCCTGATGCTCCGGCTCCTCCAACAGATACCAGTCCAGTTCACGTTCCTCTGACCACTCGCGAAGCTGTGCAAAATCCTGTCCCATGAACAACAATTTCTTTCCGGCGTGTCCCATCATAAATGCATATCCTGCTTTCAGGTTCGCATATTTATCAAATCCAAGTCCTGGCATCTTATTGATCATGGAACATTTCAAATGGACAACCTCATCATGCGACAGTACGAGAATGTAATCTTCGCTGTACGCATAACTCATGGCAAATGTCATCATATGATGATTGTCTTTTCTGAAATACGGATCCAGCTTCATATATTCCGTAAAGTCGTGCATCCACCCCATATTCCACTTAAGGCTAAATCCAAGACCTCCGTCTTCTACATCTCCGGTTACCTTCGGCCATGCCGTAGACTCTTCCGCTATCATAAGTGCACCCGGATTTCTTCCAAGTACAACTGTGTTCAGATGCTTGAAGAAATCTACTGCCTCCAGGTTCTCATTACCTCCATACTGGTTCGGAACCCATTCTCCGTCTTTCTTTCCATAATCCAGGTACAGCATAGAAGCAACTGCATCAACGCGAAGTCCATCAATATGGAAATGCTCCACCCAGAAAAGTGCATTGGCAATCAGGAAGTTCCTTACCTCATTCTTGCCAAGATCAAATATCTTCGTCCCCCAGTCCGGATGCTCCCCTTTTCTTGGATCTGCATACTCGTAAGTTGCTGTTCCGTCAAACTCGGCAAGTCCATGCTCGTCCTTTGGAAAATGTGCCGGAACCCAGTCCATAATAACACCGATTCCATTTCTATGCAGATAATTGATCATCCACGCAAAATCTTCCGGTGTTCCATAACGGCTTGTCGGCGCATAATATCCTGTCACCTGATATCCCCATGATCCATCAAATGGGTGTTCTGCGATTCCCATGATCTCCACATGCGTATATCCCATATCTTTCATATACTTTGTGATTTCTTTTGCAAACTCACGATAAGTATAGAATCCCTCGTCCTCTGTGCCTGGGTGTCTCTTCCAGGAACCCATATGAACCTCATATACAGACATTGGTTCTTTTTTGTGGTTCCATTTTTCCCGTGCAGTCATCCAGGAACTATCGGTCCATTTCAAATTCTCAATATTCGTTATTCTTGATGCTGTACCCGGACGAAGTTCTGCATAATTGGCATACGGATCTGCCTTCATATGATACTCCCCTGTAATCGTCTCAATGCAGAACTTATACATCATGCCTTCTTTTACTCCCGGTACAAAGCATGTGTAAATTCCGATATATTCCGCCCTTGTCATAGGGTTTCTTGTGCGATCCCAGTCATTGAATTCCCCCACTACAGACACTGATTTCGCATTCGGTGCCCAGACAGCAAAATAAACTCCTTCCTGCCCTTCGTCGTCCACCATATGTGCACCCAGCTTCTTATAAATTTCGTAGTGATTTCCCTGTCCGAAAAGGTACTGATCTAATTCTCCGATTTCATAAGCTTTCCATTCTTTCTCCATAAACTTCCCTCACATTTCATCCGGATTTCAATATCTTAAGTATACCTTAGCGGAACACAAAATTCAATCTATGTCACTCGATTCCAGACAAAAAACAGGGATACAATTTTCTACAATTGTATCCCTGCTTCATCACTTACATTCACTACATCATTAAATTTTAAAATCTTCTTCCTTCAGAATAATGCGATCTGACGAATCCGTAGATTTTCCAAATACACGTCTTGCAAGATGCTTTACATTTGCTTTCTGTGAATGTTTAATTGCTTCATCCATGATTTCTTTTACTTCCGCAACTGTAACCGCATGATCTTCACGCTGCATTACATCAATTCGGCTGTAAAGTGCCAGAATTCCCATTTCATCAAGCTTATATCCATTTTCCTTCGCATAAGTCTGACCAAATGTTACTAACTCATCATTGATGAATACCGGAAGTTCAAGCTTAGAAGTGAATTTCTTTTTGAAATCCGGATTAGCTGTCATAATTCTCTCCAGAGGTTTTCTCTGATCTTCAAGAACAAAGAGAAGCTCTCCGGTCTTTCTTGACATCAATGCATTCAGTTCCTTGATTGTTCTGGAATTCAACTTACCAGCCTTTTCGATGATGATCGCTCCACCGCGAAGCTTCTGGATAATATTGCCAAGTTCCTTCTTATTCAGCGATTCACCTGTAACAATAGCAATTTTACCCTGTTTCAGATTTCTTTGTTTCTGGATTGCTTTTACAATATCTACTGCAAGTACTGTTTTTCCAGATCCTTTACGGCCAATAATCATTAAGTTACCGGTTCTTGAAGTTCCCTCTCTCTGGGCACGTCTGTCATTATCAAGTACTGCAACAATCTGTTCACTCATTCCTCTGACCGGTACGAAGTAAGAGAATAATTTCTTCTGCTCCTCTGTCAGTCCGGCTTTCAGTCCAATCTCACTGGTTGCACTTAAGTCATATCTTCCTGTTACAACAAATCCGGTATCAAATGGAACTCCACTTCCTTTTGACTTCTTAATTCTGCGCTGAATCTCTTCCTCAGATGGTTCTTCAATTTCCAAGTCTCCTTCAAGGTCTTCCGGATCCGGAATCTCAGGAAGCTCATCTTCAAAGTCGTCTTCCTCGAAATCATCTTCCTCAAAATCATCCTCTTCCTCGAAGTCGTCCTCTTCCTCGAAATCGTCTTCCTCGAAGTCGTCCTCTTCCTCAAAGTCATCCTCTTCGTAATCGTCGTCTTCTACATAATCATCTTCATAGAAGTCATCGTCTTCCTCAAAGTCGTCTTCTTCCTCAAAGTCATCCTCTTCCTCAAAGTCATCCTCTTCCTCGAAATCATCCTCTTCCTCGAAGTCGTCCTCGAAATCGTCCTCTTCCTCGAAGTTGTCCTCTTCCTCGAAATCGTCTTCCTCGAAGTCGTCCTCTTCCTCGAAATCGTCCTCTTCCTCGGAGTCGTCCTCTTCCTCGAAATCATCCTCTTCCTCGAAATCGTCTTCGTCCTCGGATTCATCTTCCGGGAATTCATTCCACTCTGCATCGAATTCCTCTACTTCTTCCTCATCTTCCTCCGGGAATTCATCTGCAAAACCATCTTCGTCAAAATCGTCTTCGTCGAATCCATCTTCCTCTTCAAAATCATCTTCTTCGGATTCCTCGTCTTCGAAATCATCCTCGTCTTCGGAATTGTCTTCCGAATCATCCTGGTTTTCTGTTTCCGGAATTTCTTCATCTTCTTGTACTTCTTCGATTTCTTCTACAGCGTCAACTTCATCTTCTGCTTCAAACTCTTCGTCCTCACCCTCAAAGTCTTCGTCTTCAAACTCTTCCTCTTCGAAATCATCTTCATCCTCAGAATCCTCGTCCTCCGTCTCCTCTTCTTCAGAAACTGCTTCAACAATCTCTTCTTCAGGTTCTTCCACAATATCGTCCAGCTCTTCTTCTGAAATAAACTGATCTACAATTTCTTCTTCAACAGATTCCCCTTCTGCTTTTGCAAGCTCCAGTTCCTCTTCTATATCAAAATTTTCCTCTTCTTTCTCCTGTGCTGTTACACGATCTTCCAGCTCTTCCACAAGCTGTCTGATATCATCAGAAAGCAATGCCTTTCTTCTTGCTTCCTCTGCCTCAAGACGAGCCTTCTCTTCCGCTTCACGACGAGCCTTCTCCTCCGCTTCACGACGAGCCTCCTCCTCTGCTTCAAGGCGAGCTTTCTCTTCCGCTTCACGGCGTGCTTTCTCTTCTGCTTCCTGACGGGCTTTTTCTTCTGCTTTCCGTCTTGCTATTTCTTCTACCTCGCGTCTCTCTGCCTCAAGTCTTTCTGCCTCTCGGCGGGCTTCCAGTGCTTCTCTCTCTTTTCTAAGTCGTTCTTCATCGGATGCTTTTTGCTTTGCGATCGCCTCAGCATTTACCTTCTGCTTAGCTTCCCATTCCATCAAGATGTCTTCAATCTTCATCTGACCTTCAATGCGGAGTTCTTCTTCTCGTTCCTCCATCTTCTTCTGGTCTTCCGGATTAATTCCACTCGCCATAGCCACGCCATTAGCCAGTGCTTCTTGAAGTGTCGCACCCTTCACAACTGTCGTAATAGACTTTTTTGGTCCTTCTGCCGCATGCTGAAGAATTCCTTCTAGCTCTCTGACATTCCGAGCTTCTTCCGGAGTTTCCTTTCCGATTGGTTCAATGACTGGTGCTTCTGTTTCTACAACTTCTGGTTCTTCTGAAACAGCTTCTTCCGACTCCAGGACTGGTTCCTCAGCTGGTGCTTCCGGCTCTTCTGAAACTGGCTCTTCTGAAACTGCTTCTTCTGAAACTGCTTCTTCTAAAACCGGTTCTTCCATCGGAACCTCTTTGTCTGCCTTGGCATTTTCTTCCATTGCCTTCAATGCTTCTCCAAGCTCTGCTGTCGGAATTCTTCTCGTTGCATCCAGACCATCCACAGTTTCTGTTGTATTGGCTCCTGATTCCTGCTGTTCTACCTCCGCAGCTTCTGCTGCTTCCTGCGCTGCTTTAATCTGTTCTTTTGGAATTGATACAGTATCCTGTGGAATACTCTTTACATCCTTAAGCGCAGCTCGCTCAGGTTTTTTATCGGCTGCTTTCTTAGGCTCTTTTTTCGGTACACCTTTATACTCATCGTACTTTTCCTGTTGGAGTGGTGTCAGTGGTTTGTACTTCATCTTCAATTCCATTGCCTGATATACATATTTTCCTTCGCTGAACCACAAGATCAAATCGTCACATTCTTCCAGGCACTTTGAGGTCATGCCTGCTTCATGATATAGCTTTGCGAGCTCATACGCCCATTTTTCAATATATTCTGCCTTTTTAAATTCTTCCAGTGCCGAAATCTGTTCTGACAGATCGGACCCTTGTGCCTTCAAAATCCGATATTTCAAAATGAATTGATTCGGATCTCTCGGTGCCAGTTTTACAAATTCCTCATAACAGTCCGAAGCCTCATTCAGATCATTCAGTTTCAGGGCAAGTACTGCCAGACGATACACAACCTTTCTGCTGGACGGTGCTCTGTCAAATGCGATCATAAGCGTATCACGGCTCTTCTGAAACTCCCCGTTATTCTCGTAGATTTCGCTTACTGTATTTAACATTGCCGGGCTCTTCACCCTTCTCCAGTCTATTGTATCGGCAATTTCCATTGCTTTTCTAAATTGTTTCTTTTCGTAATGTTCGAGCATCTGCTCGGTTTTTACCCGATATTCATATTTATCCAATATTCTCACCTCAAATTTTTTGACAATTCTACAGATACAAGTTTATCATACACCAGTCTTATTGTCAAAAACATACGAGATTTTGTTACAAAAATGTTACAAAATGATATCGTCCACTTTTTTGAAATCTTTCAGGCTATACGCTTCTATAATATTTCCCTGGATAACATAAAGCGTATCTTCTATATAAATACCTCTTGTGATCCTCATACTATTTCCATTGATTTCCTCATGCATCGTACATGTAAATCCTTGTTTTTCGTCGTAAGAAAATGTATAGTACTCCCGGCCGCCTTCGCTGTCTGCAGCAAAACCAATCAGATTTTTCTCTGCATCTACTAAAGCTGCCTTATAATCATAAGAAACATCTGTATAGTACACATTTTCAATGACATAAGTCTGCTCCTCTTTCACATTTTCCGGATCAGAAATATCGAACATCGTCAATTTCACGCCATCTGTTGACATAGTCTTTTCATCAACATTCATCCCAATACCCAGTAGCTTATTTTTCCCATACGGATGCAGATAATCTGAAAATCCAGGTATCTTCAACGCTCCTATGATCTTTGGATTTTTCGGATCCGACAGATCAACGGAAAATAACGGATCCGTCTCTTTAAATGTTACAAAATATCCTGCCTTTCCCATAAATCTTGCGGAGTACACCCTCTCATCTTCTGCCAGACCTTTGATGGAGCCAGTTTCTTTCAGTTCTTGATTCAAAACATAAACACTGTTCGTGTCGCCATCGGTCACTACAACTCTCAGATATCCATCATATTCATCAATAGA
>ERZ1673747.3141-NODE-3141-length-11122-cov-5.645613_pt1 | contig 11122 bp, 9 predicted proteins | sample MGYA00580220_ERZ1673747 | MGnify/ENA primary metagenome ERZ1673747 (study PRJEB41218, sample SAMN15661769) | gut metagenome | host: Homo sapiens | place: Canada: London | collected 2015-08-20/2019-03-30 | study: EMG produced TPA metagenomics assembly of... | reverse complement strand
TATTCTTCGCCTGCGGACTGCTCGTATTGCTCCTGCTCCTCGACAGCGGCTTCCCACGCGGCAAAAAGCTCGTCCTGATGGAAGCGCAGGTCGCTCAGCTCGTCGCTTTTTTCCCGCAGGAGCTGCGGGTCGTTGTAGACCTCCGGTGAGTTGATCTCGTTTTCCAGCTCCACTTCCCGGGCGCCGCAGGCCTCCATCTCGTCCTCGCAGGCTTTGATCTTGGCGCGCAGCTCTGCCCGGCGGCGGCGCTGTTCCTTGCCGTAGCCTGCCTTAGCAGGCTCGCCGCTCTTCTCTGCCACGGGGGCAGGAGCGGCGCGGCCCATCAGGGCATCGTAGCTGGGATAAATAACCGCTTTGCCGTCCTCAAGATAGAGGATGGGGCAGGCCAGACTGTTCATCAGATGACGGTCATGGGTGACGAGGAGCAGCGTACCGGTGTAGGCCATCAGCGCCTCGGTCAGATTTTCGCGGGTGTAGATGTCCAAGTGGTTGGTCGGCTCGTCGAGGAAAAGCAGATTCGGCCGTTCCAGCACGATCTCCGCGAAGCGCAGACGGGCCAGCTCGCCGCCGGACAGGGCTTCGCAGGGCTTGAAGACCGTCTCCCCCCGGAAGCCCAGCTTCGCCAGATGGCTGCGGACTTCCAATTCGGTCATTCGGGGGTATTTGTTCCAGATGACGTCGATGACGCGGCCTGCGCCGATGCGGTTCTGCTGCTGGGCAAAGATGCTGGGCCGTGCGCCCGTCCCCAGACGCACCATACCGCCGGAGGGACGGCGCTTGCCGTCCAGCACTTGCATCAGGGTGGACTTGCCCGCGCCATTGGGTCCGGCGATGATGAGCCGCTGGCCGCGGCAGACCGTATAGGTAAAGGGCTCCAGCAGAGTCCGGTCGCCGATCTTGATGGTCAGGTTCTTGAGCAGCACCAGCTCATTCCACGGTTCTACGTCGTATTCGAAGCGGAATTTGAGCTGATTCGTCTCGTCCTGCGGAGCCTCTGTGATCTCCAGCTTCTCCAGCTGTTTGCGGCGGCTCTGGGCCATCTTGGTGGTGGAGGCGCGGACGAGGTTGCGGTCGATGTAGTCCTGCAGTTTTTCAGCCAGCGCCACATCGGCGTCATGCTGCTTCTGGCGCAGGGCGTCAGCGGCTTCCTTTTGGGGCAGGTAGGCCGAAAAGTTGCCCTTATAGGTGGTCATGGTCTGGAAGGAGACCTCCCAGATCTTGGTACAGACATTGTCGAGGAAATAGCGGTCGTGGCTGACCACAAGGACCGCACCGGAGTAGCCCTTGAGGTAGCTTTCCAGCCATTCCATCGTGGCAAAATCCAAGTGGTTGGTCGGCTCGTCCAGAATAAGGACATCCGGCTTTTCCAGCAAGAGCTTTGCCAGACGCAGACGGGTCAGCTCACCGCCGGACAGAACGCCCACGTTCTTGCCCCATGTATCCTGCGCAAAGCCCATGCCAGACAGCACCTTTTTGATGTTGACGTCCATGTTGTAGCCGTCGGCCGCGTCGATGATGTTTTGCAGTGCATCGTGCTTTTCCAGCAGCGAAGGGTCATTGGGAGCGGCCGCCATCTTCTTTTCCAAAATCTGCATCTGGGCCATCGCGTCCAGCACAGGGGCAAAGGAAGAGCGCATCTCCCCGTAAATATCAAGTGTCGTGTCAAGCTTTGCGTTCTGTTCCAGATAGCCCAGCGTCACGCCATGGGTCACACTGAATTCCCCGTCATAGTCGGTGTAAATGCCGGTCAGGATCTTAAGGAGCGTCGTCTTGCCCGCGCCGTTCTGACCCACGATGCCGATGCGGTCTTCCTTTTCTACACTGGCGCTCACGTCGTGCAGGACGACCTTTTCGCCAAAGCTCTTTCCGAGTTTTTCCAAATGAATCAGCATAATAATCTTCCGTGTTCTTTTCCAGTAGGGGTGGATACGGACGTCCCGCCGTCGTTACGGCTGATGGCGGCGGTGCTTGAGGCCGAGGTTCGCCAGCTCTTCCGGCTCCATCACCAGAGGATACAGCTCTTCCAGTGAGGCGATCTCGTAGGTGGGTGTCACCTTGCCCGGGTTCTCCGCATGGCCGGGATTGAACCAGCAGGTGTCAAGACCTGCATTCACGCCGCCCTGAATGTCGCTGGTAAGGCTGTCGCCCACCACTAGAACGTGCTCCCGGTTCTCCACGCCCAGTGCGCGAAGAGCGGCGTCAAAGATGCGGCGACTGGGCTTTTCGCTGTCCAGCTTCTCAGAGACAAAGACGTCCTCGAGGTAGTTCCGGATGCCCGACTCCGCCACCCGGCGGCTCTGTACCTTCTCGAAGCCGTTGGTCACGACCGCCAGCGTCGCCACCTCCGAAAGCTCGCCGAGGACATCCAGCACATTGGAGGTCATCAGGTCGGGGTGGGTGGACAGGCGCTCGAGGTAGCAGCGGTTCATCTCCACGCCATCGCCTGCTGCATTGATGGCCTTGAGGAAGCGGGTAAAACGCTCCCCCATCAGCTTATCGCGGCGGATCTGGCCTTTTTCCAGCTGACGCCACAGCTCTTCGTTGATGGTGCGGTAGGTCTGCACCGTCTCGGCGTCCGGCTCGATGCCATATTCCACCAGCGTTTCAGCCAGAGCCTTGCTTTCGGCAGCGTCGAAATTCAGAAGCGTATTGTCCGCATCGAAGAGGATGCAATAGTATTTTGCCATTTGTCTTTCCCTTCTCTATCATTTTTTCGTGCAGCCCGCCGCTCAAAAGCGGGCACGGCAACGGCTGCGGTTTGAGAACAGCGAGAAGCCAGCCCCGCCCGGCAGAGCTGGCTTCTCGTAATTTTTATCCTTCCAGCGTCATTTCATAAGCTTCCTCGTCAGACTGCTCCGGCAGATTGCCGCCGCAGTCCGGCTCCGGCTTACAGGAGCACTCTTTTGCGATGCACTTCGCCATCTGCTCCTCCGTCACGCCGTTCTCGATATTCTCCCAGTCCATGTCGTAGTAATCCACGTTGCCGTCCGTCACATCTTCTGCACCGGGCAGCCCGGGAACTCGCATTTCTTCACAGACCATCGGCTCGCCTCCTCTCGGCCCAGCCTATGCAGCCGGACGCAGAAGGGTGAAACTTATTCTGCCTTGCTCTCGGTTTCCTTGCTGGCAGAGGCCTCGGACTTGGATTCCGCCTTGGACTCCGAGCTGGACTCAGCTTTGGACTCCGGCTTCGATTCCGACTCTGCCTTGGAACTGCCCGACGTGCTGGACGATGCAGACGAGGAGCTGCTGGTGCTGTGGGAGGAGCTGCTGCCGGAACTGCCAGAAGACGAGCTGCTGGAACTGCCCGAGCTTGCAGAGGAAGAAGAAGCGGATGTACTGCCGGAAGAACCGGCATTAGACGAGGACGAGCTGCTGGCAGGAGCAGACTCGCTGGACACACCGCTGCCGATGGTGATGGTCAGGGTGTTGCTGCTCACCTTGCAGTCGTTATAGGTGACGACTGCGTGGATCTTGTAGGAGGCGTTGACCATCGAGCTGTCCACCACAACGGTGATGGTGGATTTGCCCGCCGCCTGTGTGACCTCCTGCCCATTGGCGTACCAGCGCAGATGTTCGGCCTTGGCATACTTGCCGCTGAGGTTGGCCTTGAAGGTATAGGAGCTGCCCACAGCCCCCTTGCCCTCGCTGGTGATGTGGACGGACGCAGCGCCAAACACCGCCGTGACATCCAGATTTTGCTTGAAATCGGTATCGGTGCGGGTCTTGCTGGTGAGGCCGTCGCTCCACTTGACGAAGACATAGCCGTCCGCCGGGACAGCCGTCACCGTGATGGACTTGCCGGGGTCGGTGACGGTATAGGTCACAGAGTTGTTGCCGGTATCGCCGCCCACGCTCAGGGTGCCGCCGCCGTTCTTGTCCACATGGTAGTGGGCCTCGAACTTCTTGCCCTCGCTGGAGCTGGTGCTCTCACTGCTGCTCGAGCTTTCGGAGCTGCTGGCGCTTTCGCTCAGGCTCTCGCTGGAGCTTGCAGCCTCCGAACTGGGCGCGGCCACCGCGGAGCTGGGGTTGGAGACATACTCCATCGTGCGGGTGGGGATGTTGTTGGTGTCCGGGCGGCGGTCATCGGTCTGACAGGCGTGGGTGCGGATATAATTCAGCACAGCTTTGAGGCCGACGCTCTTGAGGTGGATGTCGCCGCTGGTATAATAGTCCGCGATGCCGTAGCCGTCGCTGCCTTTGAGAGCTTCGGCAGAGTTAAGGAACCGGACTCCCAGCTGCTCGCACATATTCAGAAGAGCCATATTGAAGTCGTCGATCTTGGACTGGTCCATGTGGGGATAGTTGGAGTGATCGACCGGGACAGGCGGCACGGTGTTCACGATGATGTCGGTATAGGGGTAGCTCTGCTGGACGGCTTGAATCAGCGCCGTATAGTGGGCGATGAAGTCCGAGACTTCCATGCCAGTGTCGTTGGTGCCGAAGGTCATGACCACCCGGCGGGGCTTCATCATGGCTACAGCCTGCGGGATGGTGTAGTGGTTCGAATCCTTCTTAAAGGTAACGATGCCCTCGTTGAGCGCCGCCTGCGTACCGATGCCCTCCTTCGCGCAGAACTGCTGCAGCGAGATGAGGCCGTTGTTGTAGAGGCGGACGGTATTGGAGTCGCCCAAGAAGAGGGTGTCGTTCAGGTAATCCGCACCGGCGTCGGCGGTCTCCGTCAGCAGGGCGGCAGAGGCGTTGTCGATCTGGTAATGGCCCGACAGGTCTTCGCCCGGAGCGGGGTCTGCCGCCGACTCAGAGACCGAGGGCGCGGGGGCGTCGCCGCCCTTTTTCAAGAGCGCGGTCGTGATGCCGAAGGTCAGCAGCACGGCCAGAACACAGAGAATGCAGACCAGAACGGCCCGCTTCTGCATGAGAGTCATATTTTCTTTTTCCGATTGCATTTTTCGACTCATAAACACGATTCCTCTCGTTCAGGAATGGGAAAGCTCGTCCACAGGGCGGAGGATCCATTCCGTCAACTCCTTGCAGTCTGCGGCCATAAAGACCGGTGCAAAGGGCGTGACCTCCTCCCTGCTGCCGTAACCGTACAGCACCGCGGCGGCGTCCAGCCCGCAGTTCCTTGCGCCCTGCATATCGTCACAGCGGTCGCCGACCATCAGAACCCGCTTGCCCTGCATGACCGGCTGGTCGAGGACATGACGGATAACGTCCGTCTTGTTGTCACGGCTCTCGTCCATTGACGCGCCGCCCACGAACGAAAAGTAGGAGGAAAGCCCCTGCTCTTCCAGAATGGGCGTCACGACATGGGTGGGCTTGCAGGTGGCCGTGCAGAGGGTCAGCCCTGCAGCCTTGAGGCGGCCCAGCATCTCCACCACGCCGGGGTAAGCATCTCCCTCATGGCTGCCCTTGACGGCATAACTCGTGCGGTAGCGCTCGGTGGCCTCCTCGATCTTGGCAGGGTCCGAAAAATGCTCGCCAAAGCTCTTGCGGAGGGGCGGGCCAATGTAGCGGTTCAGGTCGCTCCGGGCAATATCCACGCCCATCGCCTTAAAAACTTCTTCCAGTGTATTGAGAATGCCGGGGGCGGAATCAATGAGCGTACCGTCCACGTCAAACAGGATCGCATCGTAGTGCAGCAAGGTCAGGTTCCCCTTTCTCTTAGATAAACACTATATAGTATAGCACAGATTTCGATATTCAGCAATTCCAACAAAACACTTTTCAGACTTTTATACATATTTTTATGCAGGTCCCCGCTGCACGAGCGCTCCCGACGCCGGGCATTCGCTCTGTATTTCCCGGGAACAGTAAGGCCCCTCTGCGCAGTCTGTCCTGCACAGAAGGGCCTTTTGTTCGTTTTTACTTTCTCCTCTCACCTGACATCAGATCTCGGTGGTGGTGCAGGTGTTGTTCTCCGTCGAGGGATAGTAGAGGTTGTTGGCGATAAATTCCAGCTTCTCCTTCAGCACCAGCTCAAGATTCGCCACGGCGTGGACCATGTTGGTGGCAGAGTCGTTGACCTCCAGCAGCTTGCACAGGTCAAGCTCCTCCATGCTGAGGGCCGCCTTCATCTTCTGGGTCTCGGCACAGAGGATATGGCTCAGCGCCGACTCCTGCAGAGCGATGCTCTCCATCAGGTCGATGACTGCCTGATCGAAGGTAACGCGCGGCAGGGCGGGACAATCGCAGGCAACACAGTGGGTGCAGTTGGTGGTATCAGCCATAAGAAGGACCTTCCTTTCTCTCATAGGGATAGGGCACAGTCCATCCTATGTGCAGCCCCGCCCGGATGTCACTCCGGCTTTGCGGCTTTCTGCACCTTCTCAATGGTATCGCGGTAGCCGCCGGAGCCATACTGGATGCAGCGGTTGATGCGGCTGATGGTGGCAGTGCTGATCTCCACGGCCTTCACGATCTGGTCGTAGGTACTGCCATTGAGCAGAAGCTTCGCCGCTTCCAGCCGCTGGGCCATATCGGAGATCTCCTTGACCGTGCAGAGGTCCTCAAAGAAGTTATAGCACTCCTCCCGCGTCTCCAAGCTGAGGATCGCATCGAACAATGCATCGGTGGTGGGGTTTTTTCTGGGGTTTTTATCCGCCATAGCTGCCTCCTTTGCGGCACTTCATGGATAGTAATTCAACTTTTTCATGCGATGGCAGCAGCATGGAATCACCTATTTATGCTGTTTTCCTGCCGCACGATTTTTTGCCTTGCTCTTGTGATAGAATAGAGGATCTTTCATACTCTTGTTACGTTAGTACTTTAGCACTTGAAAGCGCAAAAGTCAAGCATTTTGATTTTCTTTGGCAAAGATTATCAGATTTCATCTGTCGTCGTGTTCAGTTTTATTCATCTCACGTTTGAACAAAAATCGTCTAAAATTTCTTATCTTCGCCGCCGCAAAAATGGAAGAGTCTCCTAACTTGCCCAAAATATATTGACAAATTATGAAATCGGGACTAAAGTATACACAATCATTCGGCAAATGCAATGAACAGGACATGACTTTTCGCATTCCCTGCGCTCAGAGAGCCGCCATTCCGGTGCAAGGCGGTAGCACAGTGCGATCAGCCCTCACCTGCGAGCAGCCTGCGTGAACCCCATTTTGGGCAGTAGTGCGTGGCCGTTCAGCCCACGTTACAGGGCAGCGTATCGGCCGGCTAACCGCCTGTACGCGCAAGCGGCTGCTCCTGAAAGCAGCAAACGAAGTGGTACCGCGGAGAACGACCGGTGTGCATACGCCGTTTGGCCTTCGTCTTCGAGGAAGATAGGATGCATCCTTGTGTTCTATCCTTCCAGTGAGGACGGAGGCTTTTTTCACCCTCCGGGCCGTTTCGCCTGCTCTACTTTTGGGCACAGCCGCCCTGCCTGACACGTTGCCGGTTGCCGGTGTGAAAGAAAGGAAAGAGGTATAGAGAAATGAATACGCTGGTCATCGTTTTGATCGCAGCCGTGTGTCTGTTCGGCGCTTATACGCTGTACGGCCGCTGGCTGGCCAACAAATGGGGCATCGACCCCAAAGCCAAGACTCCCGCAGTCGTCCACGAGGACGGCCGTGACTATGTCCCCACCAACGGCTGGACCGTCTTTGCACATCAGTTCAGCTCCATTGCCGGTGCAGGCCCTGTCACCGGTGCCATTCAGGCCGCAGCCTTTGGCTGGCTGCCCGTCCTGCTGTGGGTGCTTATCGGCGGCATCTTCTTCGGTGCTGTCACCGACTTCGGCGCTCTGTACGCTTCCGTCAAGAACGACGGCAAGAGCATGGGTATGCTGATCGAAAAGTACATCGGTAAGACCGGCCGTAAGCTGTTCCTGCTGTTCTGCTGGCTGTTCTGCGGCATCGTCATCGCTGCCTTCGCAGACATGGTCGCCGGTACTTTCAACGCCTTCGGCGCAGACGGTGCTCTGGTCGAGGCTGCTCAGACCAACGGTGCTGCCGGTATGGTCTCTATCATGTTCATGGTCTTTGCAGTCGTCTTTGGTCTCATCCAGAAGAAGTTCAATTTCTCCGGCTGGAAGGAGAGCGTCATCAGCATCGTCTTTATCGTGCTTTCCTTCGTCATCGGTGCAAACCTGCCGATTATTCTGGGCAAGGCTGCATGGAGCTATATCACCTTCGTCTACATCTTCTTTGCCGCTGTTCTGCCCATGTGGCTGCTGAAGCAGCCCCGTGACCACATGACCACCTTCATGTTCGTGGCCATGATCGCCGGTGCCGTTGTGGGCCTGCTGGTGGCTCATCCCACCATGAACCTGCCCGTCTTCACCGGTTTCACCAACGAGAAGCTGGGCACGATGTTCCCCATTCTGTTCGTCACCGTGGCCTGCGGTGCTGTTTCCGGTTTCCACAGCCTTGTTTCCTCCGGTACTTCCTCCAAGACCGTCGAAAACGAAAAGGATATGCTGAAGGTCGGCTACGGCGCAATGATCCTGGAGAGCCTGCTGGCTGTTCTGGCTCTGTGCGTCGCCGGTGCTGCAGCAGCTGCTGACGGCACTCCCGCTGCCGGTACTCCGTTCCAGATCTTCAGCCGTGGCGTTGCCGGTTTCTTTGAGATGTTCGGCGTCCCCGCTTATGCTGCTACCGTCTTTATGACCATGTGCGTTTCCGCACTGGCCCTGACCAGCCTTGACGCCGTGGCCCGCATCGGCCGCATGAGCTTTCAGGAGCTGTTCAGCGTGGACGACATGGAGCACGCTGAGGGCTGGCGCAAGCTGCTGTGCAACGTCTACTTCTCTACCTTCATCACTCTGGTGTTCGGCTTCATCCTGACCAAGATCGGCTACGCCAACATCTGGCCCCTGTTTGGTTCTGCAAACCAGCTGTTGAGCGCTCTGGTCCTCGCCACCCTGTGCGTCTTCCTGAAGGTCACTGGCCGCAACAACAAGATGCTCTTCCCCCCGCTGGTCATTATGCTCTGCGTCACCTTCACTGCTCTGGTGCAGCGCTTCATCGCTATGGTCAAGGCCATCAGCAATGCTGCTTCTGTCACCATCCCTGCCGGTGAGACCACTTGGGGCGCTGTGTTCGTCGCCAACGGCCTGCAGCTCATCCTTGCTGTTCTGCTGATCGTTCTGGGCCTGAACATCGTGTTCCACTCCGCCTCCGCCTACAAGAAGGCGGAGCATAACAGCGAGGTCAATGTCTGATTTACTGACCGCTGTTGACTGAATAAGCGCAAAACGCCGCTGACGGTTCTGAAGCCGTCAGCGGCGTTTCATTATGTTCTTTTCCGGTTACAGCATCTTCACCATGATGATCTCATCCCGGTAGGTGCCGTCCTTCAGCTTAAAGGCCCGGGGCTGGATGCCATAGCGCTCAAATCCGAACTTTTCATAGAGATGGATGGCACGGCTGTTATCGCTGTATACGCCCAGCTCCAGCTGCTCGAAGCCGTTGGCCCGGGCCTGGTCGATGGCAAGCTGCATCAGGTAGCTGCCCAAACCACCGCCCCAGTATTTTTGTTCAATCGAGATGCCCATATATGCACGATGGCGATATTTCAGCATACTCCGAACACAGCAGACACCGATACGCCCAACCTGCTCTTTCCCGTCGAATGCACCGACCTCAAAGTTAAAGGGACTCTCCTCGCAAGCTGCCAGACCGGCTGCCGTTTCCGGACTATAAACACATTCCTCCGGGTAACGCGCCATAAAGTGTGTCTCACCGGAGGTCATGCACTTGAATTTGATGTGTACCTCAGCATCTGCGGCAGTTACACTGCGGACGAGCAGTGCTTTTCCGCTGGGCAGCTCATATTCTCTGGGTTCGATCTTCATGTTTCCCTCTCTCCTCTTCTTTCAGATATGTGCTCGCTCCCATTCCTGCAGAACAGCCAATTGCAGCTCGGTATGGAACCAGTGCTCTCCCTCTTTCATCACGGTCAGTGTTGCGCTGCTCTTATCGCAAAACGCTTCGATGACTGGGCGGCTGGTCAAATTGTCCTTACCGCCATAGAGCACCTGTGTCGGCACCTTCCAGCAGATGGGATGCTCCTTCACCCAGCAAAGATAGGGCCATGAAAGCGTCTCGCCGAAGGTGGTCGGAATCTCTCCTTTCGCTTCCAGCTGTGCCCCTGTGACATCCGCCCACTGCATCATATGGGTGATGAGGTCTTCCATGTCCACCACAGGTGAGACAAGCAGAGCCTTTTCCAGCGGCATTCTCTGCAATGCCTGCATAGACAGCCATGCACCGATGCTGGTAGCGCGAAGCGAGACCTCCGGCCAGCGTGCGGCGGCATATCGGTAAACGGCCTGAAGCTCTGGCGCGGCGACCCATGGCAGGAGCTTTTCCGTTCTCCCCTTCCGCTGGCCGTGCTCGGGCAAGTCGATAGCCAGCACCTGATACCCTGCCGGGCAGGCACGCTCTGCAAAATCCAGCGCTTCCTCTTTACAGCCCATCTTTCCATGGACATACAGATAAAGCCTTTCGGACGGCTCACCGACGAGAAGTGCCGGGATGCCCGCAATTTCAAATTCGAGTTTCTTCATAGGAGTGCTCCTTTGTCAGGCCGCGCTCTCCTTCTGGAAAGACGCGGATTCATTCAAATTCATTTCGGTCGTCCTCCTTTCTTTCATAGTTTCTTTATCATAACATATCCTGCATCCGAATGCAAACAAAAAGAGCCGCAGCGCCCTGTTACAGGCACTGCGGCTCTCGTTTACTTCAGCAGTAGAAGCTGGCTTACTTCACCATGCTTGCGACTTCAGCAGCGAAGTCGTCAGAACGCTTCTCCAGGCCCTCGCCCTTGACGAAGTGGGTGAATTTGATGACCTTGATGTCGCCGCCCAGGTCCTTCGCGACCTTGGCAGTGTACTGACCAACGGTCATGTCGCCGTCCTTGACGAACTCCTGATCGACCAGGCAGTTCTCCTTGAAGTACTTCTTGATCTTGCCCTCGATCATCTTCTGCTTGACAGCGTCGGGCTTGTTGGCGTTCTTCGGGTCGTTAGCCATCTGAGCGAGGAGGATCTCCTTCTCCTTGGCGACGACCTCAGCGGGGACAGCAGCCTCATCGACGTAGCTGGGGTTGGCAGCTGCGACCTGCATGGCAACATCCTTGCCGTATGCAGCGAACTCGTCCTTAGCCTCGATGCCGTTGGTGGTCTCGAAGTTGACCAGGATGCCGTGGGTGCCGCCGCCGTGGACGTA
>ERZ1673747.3132-NODE-3132-length-11142-cov-31.353116_pt1 | contig 11142 bp, 7 predicted proteins | sample MGYA00580220_ERZ1673747 | MGnify/ENA primary metagenome ERZ1673747 (study PRJEB41218, sample SAMN15661769) | gut metagenome | host: Homo sapiens | place: Canada: London | collected 2015-08-20/2019-03-30 | study: EMG produced TPA metagenomics assembly of... | reverse complement strand
TCTCAAAATGTGTGAAATTTCATACACCGCGTCTGATTGATGGATTATATTCTAAAGGAGTAATTTGACAAAAAAGTCCGCAGGCAACTTGAAAAAGTGGAGTAAATGTGTTATAATTTTCTATATATGGATAGCTATACATGGCGAAAAAATATTTTCTGGTTTTTCCTCTCTTTCTTCGTCATTTTTGGACAAGCGAGGGGTCTTACTATATGAAAAGAATTTTCGCCGCCGGAGGCTTAGGCTAAAGGGGCGGGAGCCCCAGCAGAAAACCCCGCTGTGTTGAGGAATACGCGTGCGGCGGGACGGAGGTTAAGGATGGTGAGGGGAGACATGAAAAAGGCTGCACAGAAAGCCCGGCAGCGCCGCGTAATGGCGGGACTGACGGCTGTGCTGCTGACAGCGGCTCTCGCTGTAATGGCGGCTGTGCTGCCGGCAGCGGCGCAGACACAGGAGCAGGCGGTGAAGCTGGAGCTGTACCGCCGTCAACCGGAGGACAACGAGAAATTCACCGCGCGGGACATGCTGCCCGGTGACACGCTGACCCGCTATTTTGCGGTGCGGGCGTATCATGACGAAGACATTGAACTGCTGTTCACCGCCGACGTCACCGAGGAGGAAAAGGCGCTCGGTGACGTGCTGCAGCTGCGGGTGGCCGATGCGGATTCGGGGCGTGTGCTGTGTGAGGGGACGTTTTCCTCGCTCGACGGGCAGGCGTTTGCCCACACGCTGACGGCGAACGGCGACGGGCAGAGCACCGCCTATTACCGCGTGGATGCGTGGCTGGATACGACGGTGGGCAACGAATACCAGGCAGCACGGCTGCTGGCCGATCTGCGCTGGTATGTGGAGGACGACGGCGGGCTGACCCCGCCGACGACCGGCGTTGCGGCACAGATCGGCCTGTGGACGGCTGTGGGTGCGGCGGCGCTGCTGGCATTGTTCTTGGTGCTGCTTTTTGCCCGCAGGAGAAAGGAGGCACGGCATGGATAAGCCGGTTAAGGCCCGGCGCCGGGCCGGTGCCAGCCTTGCGGCGGCGATCGTGCTGGCGGTGCTGTTGGTGCTGACCACCGTTGCGCTGGGCGCTTCTTTTGTCGGGGTGGGCGACAACCTGTTTGAAACCGGTCAAGTGGCCATCGCGCTCAACGGCGGACGGCCGGTTTTCGCAGGCGGTGATCTCAATATCGAGCCGGGGCATACCTTGGTGCGGGATTTCACTGTGGACAACCGCGGCACGGCCGATGCTTACGTGCGGCTGTATCTGCAGGATGTCGAGGGTTCACTCGGACAGGCGCTCACCTTTTCCGTGTATGACGGCGACGAGCTGTTGTATACCGGCAGCGCGGATGCCTTTACGCGGGAGAATTCCTGTGTGCTCGAACGTCCGCTCGCTGTAGGCGAAAACCGCACCCTGACCGCGGTTGTACATATGCGCGAGGATGCCGGCAATGGCTATCAGGCCGGAGGCGTAACCTTCACGATTGCCGCTGATGCGGTGCAGATACGCAATAATCCGGACAAGGCCTTCACCTGACCATTGTCCGGTCAATAGTGATGTTCCGCCGGAAAGGTGCAAATTTTGAAGAAAAGGAGTAAGAGAGTTGAAAGCAAGTAAGAAATCCCTAATCGCCAGCGGCGTGTCGCTGCTGGCAAGTGCGGCGCTGCTGGCTGGCTCCACCTTTGCATGGTTCACCGACAGCGTCACAAACACCGGCAACAAGATTCAGTCCGGCAAGCTGGCGATCAACGCGTATGCGTATGATCTCGCCGCAGACGGCACCCAGAGCTTCACGATTGAGGGTGTCAACGGCGGTGAGGCGTTTGCGTTTGAGGCAACGCCGCAGAACCTGAAGACGGACAAAACGCCGATTATTAACGATACGCTGTTTGAGCCGGGCAAGTCGAACGCGAAACTGCTTAAGATCGAAAACGCGGGAACCCTCGCGGCGAAGATCAAGCTGGATTTCACAGTAGAAGACGGCAGCCTGACCGACGCGCTGTGGTTTGATTTCGTGCAGGTGAAGGATGGCGCAGTCGTCGGTGCGTTCCAGAAGCGCCCGATGAGCGAGTTGGAAACCATTGCGGACGGGATGGAGCTGCCGCTGCTCGCGAACGAAAACGTGCAGTTTATCCTGGTGTACGGTATGAACGAGAGTGCAGGCAACGCGTTCATGGAGAAGACCTTCTCGGCGGATGTGGCTATCCTCGCCGCACAGTACACGGAGGAAGAAGACGGCTTTGGCAGCGAACAGTACGACAAGGATGCGGCGTATCCGGGTCATGTTGCCACAGAAGCGGAATTTAAGGCGGCCTTTGAACAGGCAAAAGATGGAGATAAGATTGTCTTGGATCAGGATATTGCCATTACCAATACGGGAAGTTATGGGAACGGTACTCCAGACACCTACATCCTCGCGAATGATATTGTGATTGATTTGAATGGCAAAACGCTGACGGTAAACAGCAATGACCGGTTTATGCTGGCAGGGGATAACATTACAATTAAAAATGGGACGATTAAAGCCGGACCGATGGGAAGCGGAAAAATTTCGTATTCCCTGGGGGTTACAGCTGGTAGTAAAAACGCTCTGATTGAAAACATCACGATTGAGGGCGGTATAGAGGTGCTGGGCAGCGGAGCGACTGCCACGCTGCGCAACGTAACGTCCACGGCTACGAATTATTACAATGTTTATCTGGCCGGCGGAGCAACCGCAACCGTTGAAAGCGGTGAGTATACCAGCGCTGCCGGTAAGGTGCATTTTTATACACAGACCCAAAACGACAAGATTATTGTCAATGGCGGAACATTCAGCGGCGGAATGCCCACGCACGCAGGAAGCGGGACGATGAATAACAACATCTGACCGATGCCAAACGGGTGTAAGGTGTTTTTGTACCCTGCGCCGCGCAGTTTCTGCCGGGTAGGCGGCGCATACGCAATGCTCAAACCTCGTGAGCAGAGGAAGGACAGCTGAACTGACGGCCTTCGGCTTTGGGTGTGTTATCCGGAGTGCCTGCCCCGGAAACACGCCGGGAATTATATTAAGGAGGAGTTAGAACATGAAAGCAAGCAAGAAATCCCTGCTTGCGAGCGGCATGTCGCTGCTGGCGAGTGCGGCGCTGTTGGCGGGCGCGACCTTTGCATGGTTCACCGACAGCGTCACAAATACCGGCAACAAAATTCAGGCGGGAAATCTGGCAATCGAGCTGTGGGAGAGCGAAAGCGACCGATACTCCGACGCGCTGACCGATTCGCCCGCGGTGACGGTTGAGGGCTACACCACGTATAAAAACATCTCGGATGCCAACGGCGGTATTTTTGCCGATGCGCTGTGGGAGCCGGGCTATACGGCGGTCAAGAATCTGGCCGTGTATAACGCGGGCAGCCTGGCGGTGCGGTATCAGCTGCTGCTCAAGGATGTCGTAACCACCAAGGGCATCGAAAACGTGCTGGATGTGTATGTCAACGACGAGCGCGCCGGTACCCTCGCGGAGCTGGCGGACAGCGCGGTTTCTTCGGGCGTGCTGCTTGCCGGGAGCGCGGACCGCGTGCAGGTGCAGGTACACATGCAGGAGCAGGCGGGCAACGCCTATCAGGAGGCGTATGCGTCCTTCGCGATCGAAGTGTTTGCGACACAGTATACCTATGAGACCGACGGTTTCGGCAGCGACCTGTATGATGAGGCTGCGCCTCTGCCGGCGGTGCACACGCAGTATGACTTTGACGATCCGGCACAGGCGGTACGTTTCTGCCCGGAATGTCAGAACAGCGGTTCCACCGCTGGACATGCGGATCATACGCAGTTCGCTGCTGCCTTTGAAATCCGTGACGGCAAAGCGGTAATCCGTAACAATACCCCACACATCGCTTTCAACGGTTTGGATTGGGAAAACAGCCGCTACACCCTGGCCTATGAGGTGGATGCCTCCGCGCTGTCCGACGGCGCGCGGGTGCGCTTCGATGCCGGTGAAAAAACCGGTTGGCAGCATATGTTTGTGGAGGTCAGCCGCAATGGTGAGATGTGCTCTGTGCAAACCTCGCGGAATACGGCTATGGTCCCGCTCGGTGAAATCGCCGATACTATGCAGGTGATCTGCACGTTTGAGAAGAACGGCAGCGGCCTTGCGATGACGGTGACTGTCACTGACGGCACGCACACGTACAGCGGCCGCCTTGACAGTGCGACGATCGGCGACCTGTACTGGAATGTGTATGAGGTCGGTGGCACAAGCGAGACATATGCGGTACTGGACAACTTCAAGTTCTATGCGACGCCGCTCCGTTCGTCCGCGGCGGCGGCCGATATCGTGGCGGAGAGCGCCGAAGCGTTCGATGAGGCGCTGGCTGAGGCTAAGGCAGGGGATGTGATCGCGGTGAGCGGCGTTACCTATACCGATCCGCTGACCGTCACCACGCCCAACGTTGTTATTCAGGGAAGCGCCGGCACCGTGTTCACCGATAAGATTGTGGTCGAGGCAGAGGGCGTCACCTTCCGCGGTGTAAACTTTGAAATCCCGATGGCCGCCGGTGATTCGGCCGCGCCGATCACCACCGGTGGTCAGGATCTCACCCTGGATGACTGTACCATCACCCGTACCACCGAGGCGGCACAGCCGTATGCCTGGCTGGTGGATGTGGGCAGCGGCGTGCTGACCGCGAAAAACACCGTGTTCACTGCGCCGTATGATCCGGAGACCGCTTTCAGTGCGTCGCCGAGCGCTATCCGCGCACAGGGCGGCGTATATCTGGACGGCTGCACCATTGCTACCGACGGCTATGCGCTGTTCAACCCCTGGGTAGACAAGGGTGAGATCAAAAACACCGTGTTCACCGGTATCGACGGCCGCCCGAGCCTCGGCGCGATCAATAATACCGCTTTTTCAGGGCTGGTCTTTGATGGATGCACCTTCGAGATGGGCTACAATTCGTCGGTGACCGGCGGCAGTTTCACCGTCCGCAATTCCATCTTTGATTTCACCAAAACCCCGGAAGGCGGCGCGGGCAATGGTCTCAACATCTACAACGCCGCCGGTGAAATTGTGCTGGAGAACAACACCTTTATCTTCTCCCGCAGCACCCAGCGCGGCATCAACCTGACTTGGGGCAACGGCTGGGGAGGTACCGAGTGGAATGGGAAGAATGTCGCCATCACCGGAAACACCTTCACCGGTACGGGCGCAGTTGCGATCCGGGTGACCAATGTTTGGGAAAACGTGCTGACTGCGGAGCAATACGCCGCGGTCAATACCCTGGGTGACAGCACAGTCGTCATCGAGTAATTATCCTTTTTCCAGCCCCTCCCCGCGGGGGAGGGGCGGAAACCGGACAGCACAAGTTTTGCACCCTGTGCTGTGCGGTTTCCGTCAAATAGGCGGTGTCAAAGAAAGGGGAATCGGAGAAATGAAAATTGCACAGTCAACGATTCTCACAGCGGGGGGGGGGGCGTGCTGTCCTCTGATTAGGCAGAATGCCCAAATTCCATTTACAGAGGAAAGGCAACTGAACTGACAGCCTCCGGTTTTCGGCGTTCACCGGGGGCCTGCGGGCAAAGGTTGGGCGCCGAAAACATATACAATGGAGGAGTCAGAACATGAAGGGAAACAAAAAATCCCTGCTCGCGAGCGGCGTGTCGCTGCTGGCGAGTGCGGCGCTGCTGGCGGGCGCGACCTTTGCATGGTTTACAGACAGCGTCACAAACAGCGGCAACAAAATTCAGGCCGGCAAGCTGGCAATTAACGCATATGCGTATGATCTCGCCGCAGACGGCACCCAGAGCTTCACGATCGAGGGTGTCAACGGCGGTGAGGCGTTTGCGTTTGAGGCAACGCCGCAGGACCTGAAGACGGACAAAACGCCGATCATCGGTGATACGCTGTTTGAGCCGGGCAGGTCGAACGCGAAACTGCTGAAGGTGGAGAACGCAGGCACCCTTGCGGCAAAGATCCGGCTCGAATTTCAGATCATGGACGGCAGCCTGACCGACGCGCTGTGGTTTGATTTCGTGCAGGTGAAGGACGGCGCAGTCGTCGGTGCGTTCCAGAAGCGCCCGATGAGCGAGTTGGAAACCATTGCGAAGATGCTGGAATTGCCGTTGCTCGCAAACGAAAACGTGCAGTTCATCCTGGTATACGGTATGAACGAGAGTGCAGGCAACGCATTCATGGAGAAGACCTTCTCGGCGGATGTGGCGATCCTTGCCACGCAGTACACGGAGGAAGAAGACGGCTTCGGCAGCGATCAGTACGACAAGGATGCGTCCTGGCCGCTGAGCATCTGGGATGGCGAGAGCGTGGATACCTCCTGGTATAACGAGGAAGAAAGCGCATTCCTGCTCGGCGATGCCAGTGAGCTGGCCGGTCTGGCTCAGTTGAGCGCCGAGGGCAACAACTTCCAGGGTAAGACCATTACACTCACCGCCAGCATGGATTTTCAGAGCGAGGCGTTCCCGGTAATCGCCGATACGACGAACTCCAGCAAGGCTTTTAAGGGCGTGTTGAACGGCAATGGCTACGCGATCAAGAACGTGGTTATCGAGAGCGACGGCACGAATTCCGGCCTGTTCGGCATGATTTATGGCGGTACGATCCGGAATCTGGAGATCGCCGATGCGGTGGTGATAAGCACCAACAGCAACGGCTCGACCGGCGTAGTGGTTGGTGATCTCTATAACGGCACCCTCGAAAACGTGAAGGTCACCGGCGACAGCCAGGTGAGCGGCAGACTGCGTACTGGCGGCGTTGCGGGCGAGCTTCGCGGCACCTCTTCCAAGGTTATCGGCTGCGAGAACAGTGCGAAGGTCACCGGTGCTGCAAATTATACCGGCGGTATCGCAGGTGCGCTGCACTACGGCAGTGGTTCGGCGATTGAGGACTGCATCAATCACGGCACAGTTACCGGTACCACCGAGGTGGGCGGCATCGTCGGTTATGCGGACCGGGCCCGGATCACCGGATGCGAAAATCGCGCGGATGTGACCGGTACCTCGTCGTACGGCACCGGCGGCATCCTGGGCTTTGATGCACATAATGTCCAGATCTTCCATCCGGGCTACGGTTCCACCCTGACCGAATGCAGCAACTACGGCACCATCACCGCTCCGAATCATGTCGGCGGTATCTTGGGTACTTTTGCGGCAACGCCGGGCGACTCGCAGCCCGACAAGGTGATTTACAGCACCCTGAATTCCTGCGTGAACTACGGCAATGTCGTGGGCAATACCAAGTGCGGGGCCATTTTTGGATACCAGCACACCTATGCGCACGGCGATGGCGATGCTAATGTGAATAATCTGCAGGTTAAAATGATCGGCTGCCGCAACGAAGGCACGGTCAACGGCGCAGCGACTGACAAGCTGACCGACAGCCAGTTCTGCGTGCAGGAATAATCCGCTCTCACAACGGGGGGCATACTGTCCTCTGATTAGGCAGAATGCCCAAACTCTGTATACAGAGGAAAGACAACTGAACTGACGGCCTCCTGTTTTTGGCGCTTACCGGAGGCTGCAGGCAACGGTCAAACGCCGAAAACATATGTCAATGGAGGAGTCAGAACATGAAGGCAAGCAAAAAGTCCCTGCTCGCGAGCGGCGTATCGCTGCTGGCGAGTGCGGCGCTGCTGGTCGGCACGACTTTCGCGTGGTTCACCGACAGCGTCACGAACACCGGCAACAAGATTCAGTCCGGTAAGCTGGCCGTAACACTGGAAAAATTCGATCCAACGGCGGAAGAGGGAAAAGGCGGCTATGTTGATGCAGGCAGCGCGCCGCTGTTTGACTACGATAAGTGGGAACCGGGCTACACCGCCGTCGCGTCGGTGAAAATCGGCAACGCGGGTACCCTTGCGCTGAAGTATCAGGTGGATCTCGTGGTGAACGGTGGGACATCCGCGCTCGCGGATGTGATCGACGTGTACTACCGCAAGGACGCGGGCGCAGTTTCGGCGCTGCCGGACAGTTTGGACGGCCTGACGAAGGTCGGCACCCTCAGCGAGCTGTTGGCGGAAACCCGCGGTGCGGCGACCGGCCATCTGTCGGCGGGCGGTGCGGATTTCGCCACCATCGCACTGCATATGCAGGAGGGCGCGGGCAACGCTTATCAGGAGCTGTCGGTCGGGACCAGTTTTGATATTGTGGTCAGGGCCACGCAGTACACCGAGGAAGAGGACGGCTTCGGCAATAACCAGTACGACGCGGACGCAGAGCTTGTCAGCGCGGTCACGCTGCAGCTTGACTACAACCCCGCCTTTGCGGCGGCGAATCCTGACAAGATCGCCCAAGCGGAGGCGATGCTCGATAAGGACGGCTACGCATCGGTTGTCGCTGCCCACCAAGCCTTCCAGGCACTGTTTGCTGATGGCGCACCGCTATTTACCGTGTGGAACGCGACCGAGAGCGTCGTGGACAAGGTGACCTATCTGATCCGCGGTACGGTGGCGGCCGGGGAGGCCAACAGTGGCTATAACCTCGCAGCGGGTCCCCGTAATGCGGTGAGCGTCGACCTGATCGGCGTGGATGATCTGGCGAAGATCACTGGCAATGCGCTGTTTACCGCGAACGTTGCCGGTGGTTATACGATGCTTTTTGTCGAAGAAGGTACCTTCAACGTCCGGAACATCGAATTCACCGCGACGTCCGGCAGTACCTCTCTCGGCATCAGCGGAAACATCTATGGCGCGGACAATACCCTCACCAATGCGGTGACCCTGAATATCGAAGGATGCACCTTCCATAATCAGTTGTATTTTTACCACAACGATACGGCGACCGTGCGTACCGAGAACATCAAAAACAACCGTTTTATCAACGACGGGACTACGGGTTACGCCTATTTCCATCAGGGCAGTGATTTCCAGGGCGACACCAATACGGTGACATTTGAGGGCAACACGGTCGAGGGATACTCCCGCGGCATCAATCTCCAGTCTAACAAGACCGATTTTGTGCTCCGCGGTAACACCCTCACCAGCACCAACAGCATGCCCGACCGCGGCGCCCTGCAGCTGACCGACGCAAAAACTTTTGTCGTGGAAGACAACACGATCAGCGTCAGCGGCGGCAACGCGTTTTGGTTTCATGACGCGGCACAGAATACCGGTGTCACCTATGCCATCCGGAATAACCGGATTACCGCGCCGTATCTGGCCAACGACGATACCTCTTTTGGCGCCGGAGCGAAGATCAGCTCTTCCGGAAATACGCTGAATATTGCCTATCCCGGCATGTGCATGGAAAAAGGTGCCTCCACAGCGACGCCGAGCGATATCACTCTGAACTGATTATCCGGTACGGCTGAATCCGACAATATCGGTTGCATAGCCCTGCCCCGGCCTGCGCATTCCGTGCAGGCCGGGGCGGAAACCGGACGGCACAGTTTTTTGCCCCCCTGTGCCGCGCGGTTTCCGTCAAATAGGCGGTGTCAAAGAAAGGGGAATCGGAGAAATGAAAATTGCACAGTCAACGATTCTCACAACGGGGGGGGGGGATACTGTCCTCTGATTAGGCAGAATGCCCAAACCCTGTATGCAGAGGAAAGACAGCAGAGCTGACGGCCTCCGGCTTTTTGGTGTGTTATCCGGAGCGCCTGTCCCGGAAACACGCTGAGAATTACATAAGGAGGAACCGGAACATGAAGGCAAGCAAGAAATCCCTGCTCGCAAGCGGCGTATCGCTGCTGGCGAGTGCGGCGCTGCTGGCGGGCGCGACCTTTGCGTGGTTCACCGACAGCGTTACGAACACCGGAAACAAAATTGAGTCCGGCAAGCTGGCGATTAACGCATATGCGTATGATCTCGCCGCAGACGGCACCCAGAGCTTCACGATCGAGGGTGTCAACGGCGGTGAGGCGTTTGCGTTTGAGGCGACGCCGCAGGACCTGAAGACGGACAAAACGCCGATCATCGACGACACGCTGTTTGAGCCGGGCAAGTCGAACGCGAAACTGCTCAAGGTGGAGAACGCGGGTACCCTTGCGGCAAAGCTTATACTCGAATTCAAGGTGACTGACAATGGACTGATGGACGCACTGTGGTTTGATTTCGTGCAGGTGAAGGACGGCGCGGTCGTCGGCGCGTTCCAGAAGCGCCCGATGAGTGGGCTGGAAACCATCGCGGACGGGATGGAGCTGCCGCTGCTTGCGGGCGAAAACGTGCAGTTCATCCTTATTTACGGCATGAACGAGAGCGCGGGCAATGCGTTCATGGAGAAGACCTTTTCGGCAGATGTGGCTATCGTCGCCACGCAGTACACGGAGGAAAAAGACGGCTTTGGCAGTAACCAGTACGACAAGGATGCGGCGTATGCGGCTGCGACGGTGGATGGTCTGAAAAATAAGCTGGAGGAGGGCGGCAGCGTCGTCCTGGGCAGCGATATAACCGTTGCTCCGCAGGGCTTGGCCGATGACCCCACTTTTAAAGGACTTGTACCGCAGATGACGGTGACGAAGGATACGGTACTGGATCTGTCCGGCAAAAAGCTTTCGGTCGATGCTGGGGACGATGAATATGCCTACGTACCGGTCCTGGTTTCGGTGGACAGTGGCAAGCTCACGATTGAAGGTGACGGCGTTGTGGACGCCGAGGCGGGCAATAACAGCAGCTACGGTGTCAACGTCAACGGCGGCACGTTGGAAATTAATGACGGCTACTATTATGGGGCGATGACCGCCGTACAGGTGCAGAAGGGTACGCTGCTGATCCGCGGCGGCTTCTTTGACATGGCGGAAACCTGTAAGGCGGCAGTGCCACAGTACGCGAAATACATCGTGAATGTGATCGACAGGAACTATCACGACGGTACGGCTGTGATTTCGATCACGGGCGGCACTTTTGTCAATTTTGATCCCTCCGCCGACCCGGAAGGGGCAGGCACCTCTTATGTGGCGGATGGCTACACGGTGGTTTCCGAAACGCAGGCTAACGGCGATATCTGGTATACGGTAATTCCGGAATAACGGGTGTGTTTTCCGGCCTCCGCATACGGCGGAGGCCGGAAAGCCAAGGGCATAAGCGGTGGTTTATGCCTTTGGCTTTCCGGTAGAAATAGAGGAGGGCTTTGTGTATGCTGAAAAAAGGATTGTCCATCGCCGGTAGGGTGCTGACGATACTGCTGCTGATTTTCGCGGTTTTTGTGATGGTGTTCACGG
>ERZ1673747.3125-NODE-3125-length-11166-cov-7.996040_pt1 | contig 11166 bp, 10 predicted proteins | sample MGYA00580220_ERZ1673747 | MGnify/ENA primary metagenome ERZ1673747 (study PRJEB41218, sample SAMN15661769) | gut metagenome | host: Homo sapiens | place: Canada: London | collected 2015-08-20/2019-03-30 | study: EMG produced TPA metagenomics assembly of... | reverse complement strand
AATAAATGCGGCAGATGTTTAATGCCTCTTGTCGCATTTAATTTTAAAACTTATAATAAAAGGGACTTGCCTTTCCTGACAAGTCCCCTGTTTTTCCTGTTATAAGATTTCCTTTTCTGCTACTGCATCACACCGTCAGATCCCAGATGATAACCGTCTACATCCGTATCATGTGCCATTGCACCGTTTTCCTGGAAATAATACCACTTATCTCCTTCCTGATACCAACCGGTACGGATATATCCGTTCTCGTCAAATACATACCACTGACCGTCAATTTCCTGCCAGCAGCTGGTTGGATAAGTTCCGTCCGCATTCTGATACCACCAGTTTCCATCGGTCTGCTGCCAGCTTCCGGAAGCTACTTCTTCTGTAGTCTCTTCTGTAGTCTCTTCTGCAGTCTCTTCCTGTGTATCCCCGGTTTCTTCCGGTGCTGCTTCCTGCTCAGTGATAGTAACACATTTGGTTCCGCTGGCTGTCAGCTGAACTCCGTCACCTACTGTATTGGTTACTACTACATAATAGTAAATTGTTCCGGACTCAGTGGTCGGCGGTGTATAGGTTGCTTCTGTTGCACCGTCAATAGCTGTTCCACCTCCATTGGAATCCACATTGTTCCGATACCACTGATAGCTTAACGTTCCTTCGGATACTGTGGCTTCCACAGTCAGCGCATCTGCAGTCGCATGCAGATCGTACGTAACCGGATCTCCCATCTCAGAAGTGATCTGTGGTTTTTCCACACTGTCATCAATATTTGCTGCATTCAGATCCACAGTAACTTCCTCTTTTTTTGTGTCTTCACTGTTATTTCCTACCAGGATACCGATTGTATCTTTTGCTGAGCAGGCAGTCATAAGCGGCATACAACAGAGTGCTATGCCTGCAAGCAATCCCCTTTTTAATCTCATATTATCTACTCCTTTTATTTTGAAATTGTTACAATTTCTTTTCATTTCTGTGTTGTATTGTAACATTTTCATAATTATATGTCAACTGAAAGGCTTCCCCTCTTCCTTACAGCTGAGCAGTTACAAAAATGTCGTAGATCGCACGGATCGCAGTCTCAAAATCACGGTTTTCCACACCGATGATAATATTCAGTTCACTGGATCCCTGATCGATCATCTTTACATTGACATGATTATGTGCCAGTGCTGAAAAGATTCTTCCTGCTGTACCTCTGTTTCTTCGCATACCTCTTCCAACGACCGCGATCAATGCCAGATCTGCTTCCAGATCGATGGCATCCGGCGCTACCGCACGGTGAAGACCTGAGATAATGTTCTGTTCCTTTTCTTCGAATTCACTCTGATGTACATACACAGTCAGTGTGTCAATGCCGGAAGGCATATGTTCAAAGGACAGCCCGTTATCCTCAAATACCTGAAGAACTTTTCTGCCAAATCCGATTTCAGAGTTCATCATATCTTTCTCGATATTAATAGAAGCAAATCCTTTTCTTCCCGCAATACCTGTGATTGTATAGGCCGGTTTGTAGCAGGTGCTTTCCACAATAACCGTACCTTTATCCTGTGGGCGGTTGGTGTTGCGGATATTGATCGGGATACCTTCCTGACGAAGCGGGAAAATAGCATCTTCGTGCAGTACAGTGGCTCCCATATAAGCCAGTTCCCGGAGTTCTTTGTATGTAATTGTCTCAATGACGGCCGGATTGTCTACGATACGCGGATCTGTTACCAGCATACCGGAAACATCGGTCCAGTTTTCATACAGATCTGCATGGATCGCTTTTGCAACGATAGATCCCGTTACATCAGAACCTCCACGGGAAAATGTCTTCACACTTCCATCATGGAGAGATCCATAAAATCCCGGGATTACTGCATGATCGATTCCTTCCAGTCTTTCTTCCAGCTTTTTATAAGTCATCTCACCGTCCAGATTTCCGTTATCTTCAAAGAAAATACATTCTGCAGGATCCACAAATGTGTAACCCAGATAATTTGCCATCACGATACCGTTCAGGAATTCTCCTCTGGATGCTGCATAGTCACTTCCCGCCTGCGCAATGAAGTTTTTCTCAATCTCTGCAAACTGTTCATCCAGTTTCAGATCTAGTTCCAGTCCGTCAATAATTTCCTGGTATCTCGCCTGGATTTTTTTGATCTTTCCTGCAATCTTTTCGCCTTTTTCAGCTGCCCGATAACATTCATAGAGCATGTCGGTTACTTTGATATCTCCATCAAAACGCTTTCCCGGTGCTGACGGAACCACATAACGTCTGGATTCATCTGAACGGATGATATCACCTACTTTTTTAAACTGTTCCGCACTGGCAAGAGAGCTGCCACCAAACTTCACTACTTTTTTCATGTTTTCCTCCTCTGTGCATAACTGTACATATGCGGTTTTTCATTTTCTCCTATTATAGATTTCTCATTTTCATATGTCAATAATAATGTCTTGCTCCGGATAGCACAAAAATCATGCTCTCGCATGATTTTTGTATAAAAACGATATACTGACTGGTTTATTTATCCATCTCACCCTCACGGTATTTTTCAATCTGCTCATAGTTGCTTGCAAGAGCACCCGTTCCGCTTGCACCCTTTGGTCCGAAACGAAATACAAATTTCAGAAGGATTGGCGTTATGATAGTCGTGATCACAACTACAATAACCACAGGTCCCAGGAAGGAAGATCCCATCAGTCCGAGAGCCGATCCTTTATCAGCAACGATCAGTGCAACCTCACCTCGGGAGATCATACCGACACCGATACGGGCACACTGGTAATTCTTATATCCACACACTTTTGCGCCCAGTCCGCAGCCCAGCACTTTCGTCAGTACTGCGACGATTACCAGAACAACCGTAAATCCCACAACTTTTCCGTTCATAGCCGGAAGTACAACTTTGATACCGATACTTGCAAAAAACAGCGGTGAAAGAAGCATATAAGAAATCGTGTCGAATTTGGATGCCAGCCACTGTGTTCTCTGTGTCTTGGATACTACCAGACCTGCCACGAAAGCACCTGTGATATCTGCCACACCGAAGAATACTTCTGCGCAATATGACAACAACAGACAGAATACAAATACCATGATTGCATGGCGATGCAGTGGTCTGTTTGTCAGTTCTTCCCATTTTTTGTAACCATAATAGAATGCAACACCTGCAATCAGCGCAAATGCAAAGAAACCTACGATTTTTAACAGTACCATACCGAGGCTTACGGAAGAGTCTGCCATACTGGTAACAATTGTCAGTGCAATAATACCCAGAATGTCATCGATAATTGCGGCTCCCAGGATCGCATTACCGGAATGAGTTTTTAATTTTCCCATCTCTTTCAGCGTTTCCACACTGATACTTACAGACGTTGCCGTCAGGATAACACCGATAAAAATATTCTGTAAAAACGCACTGGCTCCCGCATCAGAATCGATAATTCCGGGCTTGTTAAAGAAATATGCCACGGCAAACCCGCCTGCCAGAGGTATCAGAACACCCAGCAATGCGATCACAAACGAGGCTTTTCCGCTCTTCTTTAACTCGTCGATATCCGTCTCCATACCTGCACAGAACATCAGAACCACAACTCCGATCTCCGCAGCATCATGAATAAAAGTGGTCTCATGGAGAATATTAAGACAGGCCGGTCCCATCAGGAGACCTGCCAGCAATGCCCCTACCACCTGTGGCATATTGTAACGACGTGTTACCAGTCCGAGGATCTTCGTAGTAAGCAGGATCAATGCCAGATCCAGTAAAAAATTGTACGTTGTTTCCATGTTTTTTCCTCCCTGTGTTTTGCGGTTCCCATCTTCAGGTCAGAACCGCACTGTTGCCTACTATAGCATTTTTACACCGGAAAGACAATATTTTTTTAATAAAATTTTAATATTTATCTCACCGCTCAATGGAGGTTTTCCAGTTCTTTCATTCGTTTTCTCCGGCGCAGACGTTCACCGCTTTTATTATATACAAAGAACGATTCCACCAGCAGTTTATTAAAGGGACCCAGCTTGTCTTTGGTTGTTTTATCGTACCGGGTTCCGCCACAGGTAATATAGGAAACACTTTTTACATATTTGATCAGATCCGATTCACAGCGGATATTATCCGGCAGTTTGGTGTACGCCATTCCGATACATTCCAGTCTGTGGGCATCGCTTCCCCCAAATCCGGGTTTATGATACTTTCTGGCCAGTTTTCTGGCCTTTTCGTTCACTTCTTCTGATTCGCAGGCATTGAAAACTTCCACAAAGTCGAACTGTTCCATCAGACTTTTCAGACGTTCTTCGTGAAACTTCTTTCTCGCCTGGGTTTTGATCAAACTGAGATATTTCTCTCCGTATGGATGCGCCGGTCCGACAATTCCTCCGTATTTGTGTACCACCATGATCAGAATCTGAGCCGGCAGACCGCGCAGTTCAAGAAGTTTCAGCTTCACTCCCTCCGGCATGATCACCAGCATATGTCCACAGTCGATCGTATCATATTCCACACCTTTTAACACCACGAAATCTGTATGATTCTTTCCTTTGATGGAATCTCTCCATTCCCGGTAACCGTCATAAGAGTTGTGATCGGACACCAGCATCCCGCCGAATCCCTTTTCTTTCAGTTTTTTGATATATTCTTCGATCATGACTTTTCCATCCATGGAACCCTCTTTGGTATGGCAATGCATATCGAACTTCATATACCCTCACCCCTTTTCGTACAGTTTTCATAACGACCTGTCTTTTTGCACTTTCGCAGATAGTTATTACTAATTTCTTTACAGATATTATAACCTTTTTCGTACGCGGTTACAAATTATAATTGTAAAATTTTCACCGAAGGTGATTTTAAATGCATTTTTGCTCGTAACTGTGAAGTTACTGAACAGTTACAATTTATGAACAAAATGTATGCGATCACCATATATTCGCATGGTTTCTTCATTTCCGCATCGGATGAATATGCCGTCCTGCAGCGATCAGGAGAAGAGCGGAACAGCCCAGTTGTACCAGAATCGACAGTTCTACCATATGTTCCACCCCAAAGGAATGGCTGTAATCTCCAAAATGGCCACACAGCCGTACCAGTCCGTAGGCGTTGGTTGTCTGCTGTCCGATCAGTCCATAAAGTGTGACTGCCGGATTGAAATACAGAAGATAAACCAGCCCGCCAAGCCGGATGCCTGTAAAGTCTTCCCGGTACATTCCCCGCATCTGCTGAATATAGCCGATTCCAAACAGGATACCCACCGTTCCGAGCACCAGAAGTACCACCGTCACATAACTTAAAATCACCGCAACCGTAGTTTTTCGCATGATCGCCGAATAAAAGATACCGATACTTCCTATAAATATACCGGTGATGACAAGATTCAGGATCAGCTGAAACAGATTTACCAGGGTAATTCCTCCGTAGATCAGCACCAGTCCTATTACAGGAAGTGTCGAAAAGGAAATAAGGAAAATCAGGCAGAGAGAAGATTCCAGTTTTCCCAGAATAATTTTCCAGGGACTCAGATGAGTAGTGAGAAGCAGATCCAGGGTCTTTCTCTCACGTTCCCCCGCAATGGAACCTCCTGCCAGTCCCGGGATCAGTATACAGATGGCAAGGAACAAACCATATCCCATCAGGACATAACACTGAATCGGAAAACGATACTGCAGGATCGTCATATAATTTTCTCTTCCGCTCAATCCCATCTGTGCGATCAGGGCAAACAATGCCAGAACCAGATTCACGCCAAGAATAATCCAGGCACATTTCATATTTCTTGTGTAACGTTTCATTTCATTTTCCAGAACCGGATTCTTCCTCATACTGTTGTTCCTCCCTGTACCGGATCTGTAAGATGGAAAAATACAGATTCCAGATTATTATGTTCTCTGCGAAAAGAAGTTACCAGCACCTTTTGCTCCACCAGTTGTCTCAGAAGCTGCGCCTCTTCTTCCCTGCTTCCGGTAAAAAGAATGGAAATCATATTTTTATCGATTGCTATTCTGGATACCAGTGGGTGCCGGTTCAGCAGGTGAACGGCAGTCTCCAGATTCTGATATACCTCGATCAGGATCGGATTAGAACTGTCGATAGATGTCATGATTTCATCGATGGGGCCTTCCAGTACCATTTTCCCCTGATGGATAACTCCGATATTGCTGCACATATCTGCCAGATCAGACAGAATATGTGAACTGATCAGTACCGTATATCCCTCTTCACACAGACTCCGCAAAACTTCTTTAAAGATCCTCCTTGCACCCGGATCCAGTCCGGATGCCGGCTCATCCATCACCAGAAGCTGTGGCCGGTGAATCATGGCACGGGCAAGACAGAGCCTCTGCTGCATCCCTCTGGATAATTCATCTACCATACGGTCTTCAATATGAAAGAGCTGTACCCGTTCCAGTACCTCCGAAGCCCTTAAGCGTCCCTCTTTTTCATCGATTCCATAGGCAGCCGAATAAAATTCCAGATATTCCATCACCGTCAGATTATCATAGACACCGAAAAAATCCGGCACATAGCCAATCTTGCTTTTTAAGACGCGTGTCTCCTTTTCTGCCCGGATACCATCGATCCACACTTTTCCTGAAGTCGGCCGCAGTAATCCGGATATGATTCGGATCGTAGTCGTTTTTCCGGCACCGTTTGGTCCTACAAATCCATACAGCTGTCCATGTCCGATTTCCATATTCAGTCCGTCCAATGCCGTTACGTGAGGATATCTTCTGGTCAGACTTTCAATCTTAAGCATCCGGGGTCACCACCTTTCCTGTGATCTGCAGACAGGGAAGTGTACAGTTTTTATCCGTCACATCCATGTCGTCCGCCACCTGATAGCGAACCCGCAACGTCCCATCTGCCGACAGATATTTTTCCAGTTCGGTCCTGTCAAACACTTTTTCCCATTTTGAAATCGTCTCATATTCTCCACTGGACCAGCAATAAAAAGCAACCTGCCCACGAAATGATTCAAAATATTTCGGATCATCATATTCCGGTTTAAAGAATTTTATTCCTGTAATTTCTCCCAGTCCGGAAAGATCATAGTCAAGGACTGCATCCTGTCCGTACATCAGATTCGTTCCTGCGGTCGCACTTCCACTTTCCACAGAAGCCAGCACTTCTCCGTTCGGACAGAATATGGTTCCCTCTTCCTTTTGCCAGCTGATATCCACCGGCATATAAAATTGCGTGATTCCGTCTACTTCATAACCGGAATTCATCTCAAAAGAAGTATCACTGTTGGAAATCGTTCCGAGGAGGCAGACACCTTCGATTTCTTTCCTTTGTGCATCCCATATCTGCTCCGTCACGGCGTTCACCGCATAATCCGGATACTCTGTATCTTTCAGATCCAGATATTTTCTCAGAATTTTTTCCAGGCCTCCATTTCCATAGGAATGGATTTTTTCGGAAAAAGTACCTTCTTCTCCCGGTTCCAGATCTCCCAGAAATACGATACGGTTCGTGAGTACAAGAATCGCATTCTCGATTCTGTGTCCTGTAGGGTTCTTCCATCTGCCTTCGATATGCTCATTGTCCCCGGATGCATGGATCTGTATTTCTTCTTCCGGTGATACTGCATGATCTCTGTTCAAAAAGAATGCATTGCCTGCAAACACCGGCAGCCTGCTGAATGTCAGTTTGTAACAGTCTTCTTTTTCATAGATTTCCACTTTATCCGTGATATTTGTATTGACATTTTCTGCACTGTATCCGCTTTCTGAAGACATTGTCAGATGATAACTTTTATCCAGATACAGCTGATATGCATTGTTATATGGCGCCTGCACACCCAGCTGCAGCGTTTCTCCCCAGATATGATCCTGCTGGGTATACATCCGTCTCATGGTAAGAACCGGGGCAGTCAGTCTGGTGCCGGTTCCCAGCAAAGCTACAATACCAAGGAAAAGAACAGAAAGCATTGTAACTCCTGACCAGAAATATTTTCTTTTTCCCTGTTTTTTCAGGATCAGGTACAGTCCCGGTCCTGCCAGACAGGCATAAAAAAGAATCAGTATAAAATATTTGATCAGACTGGGGCGTTTTCGTACCGGAATCTGACTGGTGTCATAGCCGGTATATACAACATAGCCCCATTTTTCACTGAGTCTGTCAAAAAATGTTGGTCGTGATTCTCCATTCAGAAAATTCTCAAATACTTCAAAAAAATCCTGCCCGTCTTCAACAGTAAGCAAGATACCTCCTTCCTGCTGCCAGCGATGGAGTGTCACCCACTGTTCTCCGGAAATCGCAGCCTCCGGTCCGATCAGCAGTGCATCCAGTTGACCCAGATCTTTCCAGCTGTCCGGAATCTCCGATGGATCCATCTGATAAACAGACACAAAAATATCACCCATGCCTTCGGTAGTTTCCTCAGAAATCTGTATCCCGTCAAGCTGTTGCACGTCTTCCGGCTGTGCTCCTATAACTCCGATCAGTGCAATGTCCTGGTTTGCAGAAAAGTTCTTACTCAGTGATGCTGTCTGTACTGTTCGGGACCCATCTTTCAGATACGCCTGTACTGTACCATTAGCCCATGGAAAGGTCAGATAAAACGTTTCCTGCCGTGTTTCCCCTGCAGCGATTGCTATATTTTTCTTCCATACGCACACTTTACTTCTGGTATAGTCCATATCATTGCCGATCATCGTCAGACTCTCTCCCAGATCAGATTCCTGATTGCCGGCAACCGGCACTTCCATCTCCAGCTGTCCTTCAAACGCTTCCCCATGATTTGTCAGTGTTGCCGTAACCGGCAGGCAGGCATCACTGTTTCCCGCCTTGCCGTTAAATCCCCAGTTTAATGTTATCTCAATGTCGTTCTCCGGCTCATCTTCTGCCCATACCAGGCAGGGCAGCAGCAAGATCAGCAGTACCAGTACTATTCCCCGGATATGTTTTCTCATGTCTGTCTCTCCTTTTTCTGTTGCAACGGAAGCCATACAGAAAATACCGTTCCGTCAAGATCACTTTTCACCTGTACGTCTCCGCCATGAAGCACTGCGATCTGATGAACGATAGCCAGTCCAAGACCGGTTCCTCCCGTATTCTGTGAACGCGACTGTTCCACCCGGTAAAACTTCTGAAATAATTTTTCCAGATCTTCTTTCGGGATCACATACCCATAGTTGATCACCTGTACCAGAACATGTTCATGTACCACTTTTGCTGCCACACGGATGATTTTTCCGTCTTTTCCATATTTGACCGCATTATTCAGAAGATTTTCAAAAAGGCGTGCCAGCAGATTGCCGTCCCCCTCCATGGGAATTCCATGTTCCACGCAGCTGAACTGAGCTTCCAGACCGTTTTTTTCAAAACTTGGCCACGCTTCATCCAACAGCTGTTCCAGTAGTTTCTGCAGATCCAGTTGTTCCAGATGCAGACTCATCTCCTTATGTTCCATCTTCACAAAGCCAAAAAGTTCGTTCGTCAGCTTTTCCAGATGCAATGCTTTCCGGTACGCAATATCAAGGTACTGTTGTCTGGTCTGTTCATCCAGATCAGGTCTGCTCTTCACCCAGTCCAGATAACCGATCACCGATGTCAGCGGTGTACGCAGATCGTGAGCCACACTTGTCACCAGATCATTTTTGGTACGTTCCGATTCCCGTTCCCTCTCCATCAGATCCTTTACATGGCGTTCCATCTGGTTCATATACCTGGCAATTTCTCCGAATTCGTCCTTATTCTCTACGGGAATCTCCTGATCTAGATTTCCGTTTGCAATATCCCGCATGGCACGTTCCAGCATCCGCACATAACTCATATATTTGTGGATCAGGGCGTAAAAAGTAAACAAAAAAGTAAGTGCTCCGCAAACCCCGAGAATCATCAGGCGATAACCGGGATACAGCCCGTCCGGCCCCAGCATGGCACTTCGATATCCCATATAACGCAGCTTTCCTGCCACTTTATAGATCAAAAACGCCATCACAACTTCCACGATTCCGGTAGCTGCCAGGCTGATGATCGTATACCATGCGATTCTTCCTTCGAATGTCTGAATCCATCTACTGCTCAATTTTATATCCAACCCCCCAGACTGTCGTAATGATCTTATCGGTTCTGGTATCATCCTTCATCTTGCCACGAAGCCGACGGATATGTACCATAACGGTATTATTGGCCTCATATACCTTCTCATTCCATACTTTTTCAAAAATCTCATCCGTACTGAACACCCGACCCGGATGAGAAGCCAGAAGATACAGAATATCAAATTCGATTGGCGTAAGCTTAATACTCTCTCCATCCACAAATACCTGATGTGTTTCCTTGATAATAGTCACATGATTCAGACGGATCGTGCTGTCCTCAGCCCCTTTCTTTTCATTCGCCGGATTCAGATCCCGGTAACGCCGAAGCTGTGACTTCACTCTTGCCATCAGCTCCAGAGGGTTGAAGGGTTTTGTCACATAATCATCCGCCCCCGTCGTAAGCCCCACGATCTTATCTAACTCCTGTGTCTTTGCGCTGACCATGATAATCGGCACGTTATGCTTCTCCCGTATCTTCCTGCACATCTCAAGCCCATCCATCTTCGGCATCATAATATCCAGCAGCACCAGATCAATCTTCTCACGTTCCATAATCGCAAGTCCCTCAAGAGCATCCTCACTCTTAATTACCTGATACCCGTCACTGATCAGATACAGTTCCAGCAGATCCGCAATTTCCTGCTCATCATCCACAACTAAAATTCTGGTTTCTTCCATCTTATATTTCCTCCATGTCCCCTTATGTATTTCTCAGAATCTAACTTTAAAATGTAACTCTTCCACAGTTCATCTCACACTCTCTCTCCTGCCAGACAGTTACTTCCGACTCCTTTTTTCTGTACTCCATCGGGCATTCGTTCACCCATTCCCCTACAGTGTACCATCATCCCCTCACCAAAGTCCTTACCAAAAACTTAAAATCTCACAAACCTTTCCCAGACAGAACTACCAAACTCCGTCCCCACCGGCAAGTACCACTGCCAAGAATCAGTTTCTACCAACGTGATAAAACACGCTTCGCGAATTTTACTCATTATCGCGGCAGTCGCCAAGTTCTCGTGCAAGCACGGACTTTGGCTCATTGTTCACATAAATAGAACAGCGGCTGACCTGTGATTCCCTGGTTGAACAACACTTTGTGGGCGTTTAGGGCAAGCTTTGAAATCCGACACTTACGGAGACTTTCG
>ERZ1673747.3121-NODE-3121-length-11178-cov-5.220624_pt1 | contig 11178 bp, 9 predicted proteins | sample MGYA00580220_ERZ1673747 | MGnify/ENA primary metagenome ERZ1673747 (study PRJEB41218, sample SAMN15661769) | gut metagenome | host: Homo sapiens | place: Canada: London | collected 2015-08-20/2019-03-30 | study: EMG produced TPA metagenomics assembly of... | reverse complement strand
GAAATCTCTTCCAAAGATACTTCTCGGCGCATATGCAAATTCCTCTTTCTTTTATTTTTTTGTAGACAAACATGGTTACGGTTCACTTCGCGATGCACTGAAATCATGCATTTTCAAGATTTCCCGCTGAGATTCCCCATTTTTCTGTAAACGATATTCACCAAAAACACCCCGCGGGACATTGCCAGTGAACAGTAATATAACATGCTGCCATCAACAGCATCTCCGTATTATCTATCCTCTGTATTTACAGCTTAATTCCAGACAATGCCTGTGCAAAAGCATTATTCACCGGCTCATTTGCCTCCTTCTGCTGCCTGCGCAGATAGTTCTGCACATCACGCTTGCCTACTCCTGCGCCCTCTTTCTGGCGTCTTGCCTGGAACGCGGAAAGCTTCTCCTTATAACCACACTGGCAGACAAACGTCTCTTCCTTACCTTTCACATACATTTCCATACGTTTATGGCATTTCGGACAACGGGCATTGGTAGTGCGGGAAATCGTTTCACGGTAGCCACACTCCCGGTCCTGGCATACCAGCATTTTGCTGTTTTTTCCATTGACAGCCAGAAGTTTTTTGCCGCACTGCGGACATACTTTATTTGTAAGATTGTCGTGGCGGAACGTGCCCTCCCCGGTCTTGATCTCATCTACAATTTCACAGGTATAGTCACGGATTTGGTGAAGAAAATCCCCCTGACGTATCCTGCCTTTTGCAATCTGGGAAAGCTTCATCTCCCAGTCAGCCGTGAGCTCAGGCTTTTTCAGGTCTTCCGGCACCAGCTCCAGAAGCTGTTTTGCCTTGGAGGTAATATGGATCTCATTGCCTTTTTTCTCCATCATAAAGGAATGGAAAAGTTTCTCAATAATGTCTGCTCTTGTGGCAACGGTTCCAAGCCCCCCAGTCTCTCCCAGGGTTTTCACCGCTTCTTTATCTCTTGTCTCCATAAATTTCACCGGATTTTCCATAGCTGCAAGAAGAGTTGCCTCTGTGAATCTTGCTGGCGGTTTTGTTTTTCCTGTATTTAAGGAAGTTTTCAAAATCTTTAGTCTGGTTCCGGTTTTCATCTCCGGAAGACGCTGGTCTTTCAGTTTTTTCTCATCATCCGCCTCATCTTCCAAATCATCATCTGCTCCGCCTTCGTAAACTTCCTTCCAGCCCATGCTCTTTATCACTTTGCCGCTGGCTGCAAAAGTTTCTCCTGCCGCTTTCGCCTCCATGGTCACCTGCTCATACTGGCTTGCAGGATAAAGAACTGCAAGGAAACGACGGACAACCATATCATAAATCTTCCGTTCTTCATTTGTCATGTGGTCCAGCTGAACAAACTGTTCTGTCGGAATGATCGCATGGTGGTCACTGACCCTCTTATCATCCACAAAACTTCCATTCACCTGCACAGGCTTATTCATAAGTGCGCCAGCAAGCTTTCTGTACGGGCCGATTCCGCAGGCCTTCAGCCTTTCCTTAATAGTAGGAACAATGTCTTTTCCAATGTATCGGGAATCGGTTCTTGGATATGTGAGTACTTTGTGATTTTCGTAAAGGCGCTGCATAATATTCAGGGTCTCTTTTGCAGAAAAACCATATTTCAGGTTGGCTTCCCTCTGCAAAGTTGTCAGGTCGTACAGGCCCGGGGCCATAGTCTTTTTTGCTTTTTTCTCTACACTGGTTATTTCAAGAGCATCGTTCTCCAGCCTGCCTTTGATCTGCTCTGCCCTTTCCCTGGAAAAAGTACGGAAGCTCTTTGTTTTCTCATCTCTCCAGGTCCATTTCACATCCTGGGTCTCCAGAGAAATACCATAATATTCTTTTGGCACAAATTTGCGGATTTCTTCTTCGCGCTTTGCGATCATGGCAAGGGTGGGGGTCTGCACCCTGCCACAGGAAAGCTGGGCGTTGTATTTACAGGTGAGAGCTCTGGTACCATTCATTCCCACCAGCCAGTCTGCTTCTGCCCTTGCAACAGCTGCACGGTAAAGATTATCATAGTCATGCCCGTCTTTCAGATTGGCAAAGCCTTCTTTAATTGCTTTATCTGTGACTGAGGAAATCCACAGTCTCTTAATTGGCTTATGGCAGCCTGCTTTTTCCAGAATCCAGCGGGCAACAAGTTCCCCCTCCCGTCCTGCATCTGTGGCTATAATGATTTCTCCAATATCTTTTCGGAAAAGCTGAGTCTTTACTACGGAAAATTGCCTGCCTGTCTGGCGGATGACTACCAGCTTCATCTCCTTGGGGAGCATGGGCAAGGTCGCCATTTCCCATTTTTCATACTTTCTGTCATATTCTTCCGGGTCAGCCAGGGTTACAAGATGTCCAAGTGCCCAGGTTACTACATAGTTTTTGCCTTCGAGAATACCACCATTTTTCTGGTTTGCGCCAAGAACACGGGCAATGTCTCTGGCGACGGACGGTTTTTCCGCAATTACAAGTGATTTCATGTATACACTCCTGATTATTTTCGTATTTGATGATGTCTGCTTAAGCAAACAGTGAAATCCTCTCCATAATTGTTAAGGAATAGTTACATTATAACACACTTCAGAAATTTTTAAGAATATTTTGTTAAAATTAATTTGTAAAACGATCCCACCAATGCTATTATGTAACCATAAAAGACAGAGAATCTACATCGCAAGGCTTCAGGTTCTTTGCCACAGAGCATGCCCCCAAATACTTTCCCTGATATGTGCTTCACAATTTATGGGAGATTTTGCAAACATGTTCTAAAAACCTAGGAGAAGTTATGTATTATTTTATTGTTAATCCCAATTCCCGCTCTGGCAGGGGACGTTCCATCTGGAATGAAATTCATCAGCAGCTTATGCTTCGGGGAATTGATTTCCAGTACTGCCTTACAAGATATTCCGGACATGCTGCAGAGATTGCTTCTGATGCCTGTGCTCTTGGCACTGAATCTGAGCCTGTATATATCATTGCAGTGGGAGGTGACGGCACCATTCACGAGGTGCTCACCGGCATCACCGATTTTGACCGGGTAGTCTTCGGATACATTCCAACCGGCTCTGGCAATGATTTCTGCAGAAGCATGAGACTCCCTTTTGATCCAATGGAATCACTGGAATATATCCTAAAGGCAGAGCATATCAGCAAAATGGATGTTCCTTACCTGCTCCGCAATAATAAGAAGTCCCGATTCGGTATCAGCACGGGAATCGGATATGACGCCGGCGTATGCCAGGAGGTTCTGGCAACGCCCTTAAAGAAGATATTCAATCGTCTTGGGCTGGGAAAGCTGATTTATCTTTTCATTGCATTGAAGCAGCTGATTTTTATTAATCCAGGAAAAATGACAGTGACCCTAGATGGAGAGAATACTTTTTCCTATGACCACGTATATTTTACAGCGGTTATGAATCAGAAATATGAAGGCGGCGGTTTTAAGTTCTGCCCGGATGCTCAGCCTGACGACCAGCTTCTGGACGTGATCCTTGTGGAAGGTATCCGTAAGATAAAGCTTTTATTTTGCCTGCCTACTGCTTTTTTCGGAAAGCATGTGGGCATCAGGGGAATACATATTCTCACCTGCAGCGATATCCATGTACATAGTGCGTCCGCTCTTCCCATTCATATTGACGGGGAATCTGGCGGAATTCGCGAAGATTTAACAGTTTCCATTGAAAAAAGCTCTTTAAAAATCATTTTACCTGTGGTATAATCTCTCACGATTTGGGGGATCCGGAATTACAAGACCGGTAACTCAGATTGGAAAAGGAGTGAAAAAGACTTGGTACAATTTATAAAAAAATACAGGCATGGTCTGATCATACTTGCGTATGCCATTGTTTATATGCTTTTTTTTGAGTATCTGGAGTGCAGGCCGGTATGGGGATTTCATGTGATCGACACTGTTTTTGATGATTACATACCATTTTGTGAGTATTTTATTGTCCCCTATCTATTATGGTTTCCGTATCAGATTCTCACAGTTTTATACTTTATCTTCAGGAACAAGAATAAAAAAGAATATTATCAGTTGATTTTCAATATGATGATGGGTATGACTGTTTTCCTGATCGTGTCTTATGCATATCCAAATGTACTGCACTTAAGACCATCGGAGTTTCCAAGGGAAAACGTGTTTACAGATATGGTAAGATGGCTGTATCGGACGGATACACCGACCAATGTTCTGCCAAGTATTCATGTATTTAATTCTCTGGCAGTTCATATGTCACTTACCAATTGTGAGGCGCTGAGAGACCACAAAGGGGTAAGGTATGGATCATTGATTCTTACATTACTTATTATCATGTCTACTATGTTCCTGAAGCAGCATTCCGTAATTGATGTGTGCTGTGGTGCTACGCTGGCGCTGTTTGGATATCTGTTTTTCTATCCGCAGAAGGCAGGAGAAGAAGCAAGTGGCATGGCAGTAGAGAGAATTGGACGGAATAATCGCAGGAAACATTATTAAACAAAACGCGCACTTCCAGAAATGGGAAGGCGCGTTTTTTTTAACAAAAATACGAGCGGCGACAACCGAATATAGATAAAATATGCTGCAAAGTGGGGCGTACAGATTGCAGGAATGATTTTTCAAACAGTCTCCAGAGCGCCCTGATCATTAATCAGTTAAATCCGTAGAACTTCTGGCAAAGCTTGTATGCAGCTACAGACACCTTACGTCCGCCGCGGCCTGGAAGGTTCATGAAGTTACCCATGAGGCTGTGGCGAAGTTTTCCGTAGAGGGCACGGTTCGTGGAGCGGATATATTCCAGAAGCTCCTTCTTCTTGTCGAGAGCTTCCTTTGTGCCGGAGCGGATCAGCATAATGGAGGAAATGGTAGTAATAATATCCAGATAACTGATCATGTAGGCTCTGGTGCGTTTATTCATGCTGCCGCAGCTGGTGTAGGAATTTACCATCAGTTTATTTACGCGGAGCTGCTGGTCGATTCTGCGGATCATAACTGTCTCGTTTACGGACTGGTCATCGCGGCCGATAAAGTAACGGTAGAAATTGGTATCCAGGTAGTACATGTTCTGTACATACGGCAGCGGATCAAAGGCAAAAATATTATCTACGTAGAAGGTATGCTCCGGCAGAGTCAGGTTGCACTCAAGGAGAAGCTGGGTGCGGTAGATCATGGAGTGCATGAGAAGATATTTTCCCTTTGGCATGTGACCTACTTCATTCCAGGTGAAAATCTGGTTCACTGGCAGGCAGTGACGGTACTGCATAACCTTCTTGCGGGTCGCACCCTGTTTCTCGTATACAAAGTTACTGATGAGAAGGTCAACTGTTTTGGAGCCTTTTACCAGCTCTTCCAGAGTTTTCAGGATCTCTTTGTAGGATTCTTCATTTACCCAGTCATCGCTGTCTACAACCTTGAAATAGAGACCCTGGGCATTGTGGATGCCGGTGTTTACAGCGCCGCCGTGGCCAAGGTTTGGCTGATGGATGGCGCGGACAATGCCTGGATATTTCTCCTGGTATTCATCTGCGATCTCGGCTGTTCTGTCCTTGGATCCATCGTCAATTACAAGGATCTCTACTTCATCTCCGCCTGGTAAAAGGGATTTGATGCAGTTCTCCATATAAGCTTCAGAATTATAACATGGAATTGCTATGCTCAGTAATTTCATTTATTTTCCTCCTCATGTAGTGTAACGATTCTGTATTTTAAAATTACGCACCTTGCGATGTATTTTTCTTTTTTTCTTTGAGTTATGTTCTCAAAAACGCCAGCAGAACCGTTACATATATTTTTCATAAGCGCCAAACGCAGAAGGTATGGCGTAGTTTCTCTCTGATTCTTTTTTATCTGCAAAAAGAATTCCCGGGACATGTGTCTGCTCCAGGGAGGACACGCGGATCCGGTACGCTTTCATCCGCCACTCAATGTGGGAAAAAATATGCCTGGCATCTGGCAGTTCTTCTATATATAAGGGCTCTGCGCCAAGCTCTTTCACGTATTCCAGGGCTTCCTCACGGTTCAGGTATCCTTCTGTATTGGGAAGCTCGTATAATCCGGCAAGGAGGCCTTTCGGCGGCCGCTTGCGGATCGCAGTGCAGCTTCCATCCTGAATAACCAGAACGGTTCGCTCTTCCACCACTCTTGGCTTCTTTGGTGCTTTCACCGGAAACTTTTCCATAGTGCCGTGAAGTCCCGCCTGGCAAAAGCCTCTCACCGGACAAAGGTCGCATTTGGGCTGTCCGTTGGGGACGCACACTACTGCTCCAAGCTCCATCATTGCCTGGTTAAAATCACCTGGACGGTCTTTCGGGATAATTTCTTGCAATGCGCTTTCTGTCTTTTTGCGAAATGCAGGTCTGGTAATGTCTTCCGAATCTTCCGTCATTCTGGTGACTACACGGAAAACATTTCCATCTACGGCTGGCACCGGAATGCCATACGCTATAGAAGCGATAGCTCCTGCAGTGTAACTTCCTATCCCCTTTAACGAGATAAGAAGGGAAAAGTCTTCGGGAAGTCTGCCATTATATTTTTCTACCATTTCCCTGGCTGCCAGCTGCATGTTCCGCACACGGCTATAGTATCCAAGACCTTCCCACAGCTTTAACAGCTTTTCCTCCGGACAGACTGCCAGGGCCGGGATATCCGGCAGTTCCCTGATAAATCTTTCAAAATAGGGCTTTACAGCTTCCACGCGGGTCTGCTGGAGCATGATCTCGGATACCCAGGTGTAATAGGCGTTGTGCTTATCCCTCCAGGGCAAAATCCTTTTATTCTCATCATACCAGGCAAGAAGAGGCTGTATAAACTCATCTGTCATCTAGTTTCCTCCAAACACACAGGCACTGGATTCTGTATTTCCATCCCGTCCGGCTCTACCAGACAGTCATAGGCCAGAATATGCACCCCTGCCTTTTTCGCTTTCTGTAAGGTTTCCCCAAATTCCCGGTGCGTATCCCAGTTTGGTTCAAATCTTGTAATTCCCTTCATTTGGATCACCAGAAGCAGATAAGCCTCATATCCTTCCCTCATGCAATGGATCAGCTCTTCCAGATGCTTCACGCCCCTCGCAGTAGGAGCATCTGGAAAACGGGCAATATTGTCTGCTTCCAGGGTTACACCCTTGACCTCAATAAAAGCCTTTCTCTTATCTGAACAGGCATACAGATCGAATCTGGAATTTCCATAAGTTTTCTCAGGAGTTACCTGCACTTCCTCCGGAAAAAGATGTCCTGCCCTTACCCATTCCAGGGCGGCTTTATTGGGAATCTGGGAATCCATATTGATCAGGCGTCCGCCTTTATTTACACAGACCAGATCGTATGCTGTTTTCCTTGCCGGATTACTGCTCTTTTCCAGAAAAACCTGAACACCAGGAATCAAAAGCTCCCTGCATCTGCCTGTGTTCTTTACATGAACCGTCTCTGTCTGTCCCGCAATCTCCACATGTGCGATAAATCGGTTCGGACGATCCAGGAAACGGCCTTCTGTAATATTTTCGTATTTCATAGTTCACCTCGTGCTGCTGCCTGACTCCCAAAACGTGTCTGAAAAAGGCTTTCTTCAATGACAGTCTCAAGAAATAATGTAACTATTTCACTGCAATATAAAACTGACCAATAGTTCAAAAGCAACAGTCACCTTTCCTATCATAACATAAAATCGGCAAAAAGCCAGTTAAAATTGAAAAATCCCATATTAGGAGATTGATTTTTTTGATTTTCCTATATAGAATAGAAACCGTCAGATTTCAAAACAGAATGAGAAAAGAAGCAATTTAAGAATTTTAAGCACACCAGAAAGGACTAAAAACCTCAAATGGACAGTATTATTTTTGATATTGACGGAACTATATGGAATTCCACCGACGTTGTAGCTATGGCGTGGAATAAGGCTTTAGAAAAAGAGAATCTTGATGTCCGTGTGACAGCTGATCAGCTGAAAGGGCTGTTTGGCAGACTTCTCCCGGATATTGCGAAGGCAATCCTTCCAGAACAGACTGAAGCGGAGCAGCTTCGGGTCATCGATATCTGCTGCCAGGCTGAGCACGATCTGCTGCGTGCGATGGGGGCACCTGTTTACGACGGACTGGAAGAAACTTTGAAGGAGCTTAACAAACGCTACCCGCTTTTTGTAGTAAGCAACTGCCAGGCTGGATACATTGAACTTGTTTTTGAGAAAACAGGGCTGGGAAAATATTTCACAGGTCATCTGTGTCCTGGAGACAGCGGGGAAGCCAAGGCAGCTAATATCCGTTCTATTGCTAAGAAATATCAGCTGAAAGCACCTGTTTATGTAGGAGACACCTTCGGGGATTACCAGGCATGTCAGGAGGCAGGGGTACCATTTGTATTTGCTTCCTATGGATTCGGACAGGTGGATACACCGGATTATGTAATTGAGAAGCCGGCGGATTTGTTGAAATTATTCTAATTATTTATACAACTTTTATTAGCATTCCTTACTTTTCAAAAAATAGTGTGCCTGACTCATCACTGAAGTAACGAGAATGCGACACACAGTTATTCAACAGCAGATCGCCGGAATGATTTTTCAAACAGGCTCCAGTGCAGCTCAATATCCGGATTACAAAAGAAGCACCTGTATATCAATTTCCAGATATACAAGTGCTTCTTTTTCATCTCATTTCTTACATTTCTTGCGAATCACTACCACCATGATAATGAAGATAACAATTACTGCTGCCAGATAAATGATATCGTACACATAGCTCTTGATCACCATATCCAGACCGGTGAGAATTCCGAAAATGAGCAGGGTCACGCCGGAAACCAGCTGGACCTTTTTGTCATCGTAAAGCTTCTTACGCTCAGCGGCATTTCCGCCTTTCATAAGAACATCTCCATGACCGGTAAGAAGCATAACTCCCATTACAAGAGCTGCTATAGTCAGTATCATATCAAATGAATCCATATTCATATTAACTTATTCTCCACTTCTTTTGTGTTGTTCTGCTATCCGCAGCCTCAAAGACATGCAGCTGTCTTTTCATTCAGCTAGAGCATGTTTGAAAAATCATTCCCGCAATTTTCCAGTCAGATAAATGATCTTTTAGTAGAAGCACACGATCGGCACATTGGTATCAATAATGCTGTACAGAGTAGCTGCTGCATCCAGCGGCATATTGATACATCCATGGGATCCGGCGTAGGTATAGCGGTCACCACCGAAATATGCCTGCCAGGTAGCGTCATGGAAACCAATTCCGCCGTTAAACGGCATCCAGTAGGTAACCTGGGTTTCGTACTCGTAAGTGCCGTCCGGCTTCTTCTCTCCACGAAGCACATCCGGGCTCTTCTTATAATACAGGGTGAAAATTCCCGGAGGTGTGGCTCTGTCATCATAACGGATATCTCCGGAAACAATGTCAGAGTCAAAGATGATGCTGCCATTCTGGTAATAGTACATGTGCTGACTACTCAAATCTACCTCGATATAGGTACTTCCAATGTCATTGTATCCATAAGAATTGGCTCTCATGGAATATACCGGTTCCCGTGTAGTCTGAGTGCCTGTACGGATCTCTTCTGTCAGCTGTGCTGCTTCTGCGTCCTGATCGATCTTCCAGCCATATGCAGAGCCATAAACAGAAACGGTACGGCCACTGGTCGTATTAAAGGAACGTGTTGTTCCAACTGTATCATGCTCACTTGCCAGCTGTGCCACAAAATCCTTGATATGCTGGGTAAAGGAAGCATCATCCTGCACCAGCTGCCCCTTGTCATCAAACTGCAGCCATTCCTTAAGGGTGCTTCCATCAAGAGTGACTGTCTGCTCTCCAAATGTATAGGTAATGCTGGCCTTGGTATAATTATTATAAGCATCCCTGGTGGCCTGAAGGGTGGGATCATCGCTGGTCACTGCTGCCACTGCATATACATCCGGCGTATTTCCCAGATCAATGGAGGTCTGGCTTCCGGAAATGGCGGTATCCAGCGCTTTATAGGCTTCCTTCACCTTCAGCTTGCTGCCCTCAGTCTCAGGAACAATGGTAAACTCGCTTCCCTCAAGCGCCACATATGCATTCTCCGGCTCAACCTGGTTCTCTGACTGTGCACACTTCAATTCCTTTACTTCACTCTGAAGCAGACTCTTATCAAAAGTCACATTCTCCTGGGTGGTATAGCTTCTGGTCTCCATGAAACCCTTTACCCATTCATATGGCTTCTGCTGCTTCAAAAGATCCAGAACTTCTCCGTCAGACACATAGCGGTAATTGATCTGGTTTCCGCTGATGGTCTGCGGCTCCTGGTTCCGCGCGGTAACCTCAATGGAATAATCCTCCACATTGCTTGCAATCAGCTGCTCTGTCTCGTAGGCAGTCTTATTGGAACAGTTGATTCCGTTAATATAGGTTCCTTCAAAGAATCTGTCTGCATAATAGTAACTCACTGCTCCATAAGCGCATCCTGCTGTCACCGCAAGAATAGCTGCCACAATTCCCGTAACTTTAAGTCCCTTATGCTTCTTTCTGGGAACAGGGATGATCTTCTCATCCAGTTCCTCATCGGTAATAGGAACATAGGAAATCTTCGTCGGACGGGCAGATCTGGCTGCCGGCTTCGGAGACGGTCTGGCAGATTTCTTAGAAGTCTGCTTCTCAGGCTGGTCAGGTGCTACAGCACCGGCAGAGTCTTTTCTTCGGTGCTTTCTGCCTTTATTGGAACGGGGCGGAATAATTTCCACCTGAAGCTCTTTTTCAGATGTTTCCGGTTCATCTGCTGATTCATCGTCCTCTGAATCTTCGCTCTCTAAACCTTCTTCCTCTGAATTCTCTTCTTCAAATTCTGTCTCTTCCTCGTCCCAGAAGTCCTCTTCTTCCGAGCTCAGCTCTGCATCATCCTGGTCGTACTCTTCTTCCTCTGGATACTCCTCTTCAGAATCCTGCTCAGCCAGTTCTTCTGCATCGGAATCGTCTTCCCCCTCCCAGGAATCAAAATCACTCTCCTGGTCATCCTCATCATAAAAGTCTGCGCCGTGGAATTCCTCATCCAGATCTGCTTCAAGACCTGCCATAGCCGAATCTATTTTATCTTCAAAGTCTCCCGGGCTTCCCTGAGTATGCTTGTTGTCCTTACTCATGTATAAAACTCTCCTCTGATAAAAACACTGTTTGAACAAGGCTTCTCCATCTAATGGCGAAACCTTGTTTCATTATAACATATATTTTCCATTTTGTATCTTAAAATGTATATTTCCTTCAAAAGAATC
>ERZ1673747.3115-NODE-3115-length-11204-cov-3.466051_pt1 | contig 11204 bp, 11 predicted proteins | sample MGYA00580220_ERZ1673747 | MGnify/ENA primary metagenome ERZ1673747 (study PRJEB41218, sample SAMN15661769) | gut metagenome | host: Homo sapiens | place: Canada: London | collected 2015-08-20/2019-03-30 | study: EMG produced TPA metagenomics assembly of... | reverse complement strand
GAGTGGATTCAAGAGAGTTGTCACTTGGAAAAGGAACTCGTAGTGATACAATTATTGTTGCTAGTTTGAATCAGGAAACAGGAGAGATTAAATTATGTTCTGTTTATAGAGATTCCTTATTACAACAATCAGACGGAAGTTACAATAAAGCAAATGCTGCATATTCATTCGGTGGAGTAGAAGGTGCTGTGGCGCTTTTGAACAAAAATCTGGATATGAATATTGAACATTACGTGACTGTGAATTTTAATGCGCTTAGTGATGTGGTTGATGCATTAGGTGGATTAGATATTGAAATGACACATACAGAAGCAGAATTAACAAATGGATATTTTGAAGAAGTTGCAAAGGTTACTGGACGTGAATTTGAAATGGTAGATGGTTATGAAGGATTGATTCATGTGAATGGTGGGCAGGCAACAGCTTTTTGTCGTATTCGCTATACACAAGGTGATGATTTTAAAAGAACAGAACGTCAAAGACTTGTTATTGAAAAAATTGTTGAAAAATTACAGTCTGCTAATTTAGCTACAATAAATAAAATTATTGATGATGTATTTGATGAAGTTGGAACAAACTTTACTTTGCCGGAAATATTATCTTATGCGAAAGATTTTAAAAGTTATAAATTAGGAGAGACAACAGGATTTCCATATAATGTTTCAACAGGAACTTTGAGTGGAATTGGAAGTACAGTTATTCCGACTAGTTTAACTAGCGATGTACAACAATTGCATCAGTTCTTCTTTGGAGATGACGGATATACGCCGTCTGAAACTGTGCAAAATATTGAAGCAGGAATAAAAAAGAAAGCAACTGATGTTGGTAAAGGTACAACAAAAGATAATGACAGTTATTACGATGACAGCTCCAACAGTTCTTCTAAGGGTTCATCAGGAAGCAGTTCCAATAAATCTTCAGGAGCTTCAAGTAGAGGCTCCGGTAGCGGCAATTCCTCTGGCAGTGGAAGCTCCGGTGGCAGTAAATCAGACAGCGGAGCAGGCAGTGGCTCCGGCAACAGTAGTTCAGGCAGTAGCTCCGGTGGCGGAAGTGAATCTGGCGGAAGCAGCTCTGGTGGCAGCAGTTCTGGTGGCGGAAGTGAATCTGGCGGCAGCAGCTCCGGCGGCGGAGAATCTTCCGGCGGTGAAAGTGCAGAATAATGCATAACCATTCTTAAAATACAGAAACTATAGAAAAAAGAGGTAAAGTACATGAAGTTTTTAAAGAAAGTACCGGCTGCAGTTGCCTGTGTATGTGTGCTGGCTACCAGCGTGACACTGACATCCCATGCAGCTGGCGGTAGAATTTCTTTTGCAGATCCGAGTACGGCTGTGGGAGATATGGTAGACGTAAAATGTGTTTTAAAATCCAGCAGTGGATCTCTTGGAAGTTCATCAGTAACACTTTCTTATGATGCCAGTGCATTGAAGTTTAATTCCGGTGATGGAGTGACCGGTGGTGATGGAACCCTGACATACTCAGGAAATGGCGGCTCTTCAGAAGTGTCATTTACCATGACATTCCAAGCACTGCAAGAAGGTTCCACAGAGATTACGGTAGCATCTCAGGATGTGAAATCCAGTTCTGGTTCAGAGGTTAAGTTGACAGAAGGAAAATCTACAGTGACAATCGCTGCCGGAGATCCTTCTAAGATCGTGGATGATACTCAGGCAGCAGAAGGTGCTGACACAGCAGCTAGTGGCGATGTTACAGTTGAGGTGAACGGTACATCTTATACGCTGAGTGATTTTGTAGAAGCTTCTGTTCCAGCAGGATTTACAAAGACAACAATGAATTATGAGGGCGCTGACCGCCCAATGGCTTATAACGAGACAAATGGTGTTTACCTTGCTTATCTGACATCAGCGGATGGTAATTCCAATTTCTTCTTATATGATGATTCAAATGCAACATTTGCACCATATGAAGAGATTGATATTTCCGATACAACAACGATTGTTCTGTTAAGTGATACAAGTGTGAAGCTGCCATCTAATTATGCGCAGACAACACTGACGCTGAACGGACAGGAATTCCCTGTATGGCAGGATAATGACAAAGATGGATTCTATCTGATGTATGCTGTAAACAACAATGGTACGAAGAATTTCTACGAGTATGATTCTCAGGAGAATACGTATCAGAGATGTGATGTAAAGCAGGATACCGGAGCAAGCAATGCTAAGAAAAAGGCCAATGGTTTCTTTAATAAGATGCAGAATGTGATCGACGGACATTTTAAAGTATTTGCGATTATCTTTATTGTTATTTTACTTCTTCTCATTATCCGTCTGATCGTGGTTCGTGTGAAGCTTCGTAACCGTGATATTGAGCTGGATGATCTGTATGATGAGTATGGAATCGACTTAGAAGAGGAAGAACCGGAACCGGCTCCGAAGAAGAAAAATAAAAAGAAAGCTCAGCCAGCTCCGAAAAAAGGCAAAAAGAAAAAAGTCGTAGACGAAGATGATTTTGATGACTACGATGATGACGAATTTGATGAATTTGACGATGATGACGATCGTTATGATAGCAAGCGTTATGATGACGAAGATGATTATGCAGATGATGACTTTGAAGAAGAGAAATTTGATGAAGTCAGAGAAGCACCGCTTCGTACAGTGAAATTCGATGATTTTAATACCATTACGGATATGTCTTTATATGAAGATGAGAACTTCGAATCATTTGTGATGGATGAGGAGGAAGAGGATGATATGGTAGATGATTTAGATGATCTGCTCAGTGAGCGTCCGAAGGAGAGACGCAGTCATTCTGAGAAGGATGACACATTCCAGGTAGATTATATTGATCTGGATTAATAAGAGTGAAATGAGTAACCAGGGAGGAATGCATAATGTAAGATGCATTCCTCTCTTAATAAATGGAACTTAAAAGGCATAAATGGAGTTTGAAAGGAATAAATGGAGCTTAAAAGGCAGCAGGAGGGATTATGTACGATTATATTATTGTAGGGTCTGGGCTTTATGGAGCAATCTTTGCCCATGAGGCTATGAAGGCAGGAAAGAGCTGCCTCGTTGTAGAGAGGCGTTCGCATATCGGTGGAAACATTTATACAAAAGAGATGGAAGGAATCCAGGTGCATCAGTATGGAGCACATATTTTCCACACAAGTAATAAAGAGGTGTGGGATTACATTGGACAGTTTGCAACATTTAACCGTTATACGAACTGCCCGGTGGCATATTATAAAGGCCAGATGTACAATATGCCGTTCAATATGAATACATTTCATAAGATCTGGGGTGTAATCACACCGGCAGAGGCGAAGGCTAAGATTGAGGAACAGGTGAAGGAATATGGCGTGAAGGAGCCGAAAAACCTGGAAGAGCAGGCAATCAGCCTGGTTGGAAAAGATATTTATGAAATTCTGGTCAAGGGGTACACCGAGAAGCAGTGGGGGAGACGTGCGACAGAGCTGCCGCCGGAGATCATTAAGAGACTGCCGGTCCGCCTGACTTATGATAACAATTATTTTAATGACCTTTATCAGGGGATTCCGGTGGGAGGCTACACGCAGATCATTGAGAAGATGCTGGAAGGCGCGGAGGTCCGTTTGAATGTGGATTATCTGAAAGAAAAAGAAAATCTTCGCCCACTCGGTAAAAAAGTAGTGTATACTGGACCTGTAGATGCATATTTTGACTATTGTTTTGGTGAATTAGAATATCGTACGGTCCGTTTTGAGACAGAGATTCTGGATACAGACAATTATCAGGGAAATGCGGTGGTCAATTATACAGAGTATGAAGTTCCATATACAAGAATCATTGAGCATAAGCATTTTGAATTTGGAACCCAGGAGAAGACCGTTATTTCCAGAGAGTATCCGGTGACATGGAAGAAAGGGGACGAACCTTATTATCCGGTCAATGATGAGAAGAATACAGCGCTTTATGCAAAATACAAAGAGCTGGCAGAGAAGGAAGAGAACGTAATCTTTGGAGGGCGTCTGGGACTTTACCGTTATATGGATATGCATCATGTGGTGGATGCGGCGTTACAGGCTGTAAGAGAAGAAATGAAATAAATGATAACGAGGTTAGAAACCGGGTATCATCAAAGGAAGATAATGAATGTAAAGAAGGAGAAAGTATTATGAAATGGAAGCAGTTTCGTTTAAAAACAACGACACAGGCGGAGGATATTGTGAGCAGTATGCTGGCAGATCTTGGAATTGAAGGTGTGCAGATTGAGGACAAGATCCCGCTTACAGAACAGGATAAGGAGCAGATGTTCGTGGATATTCTGCCGGATATCCCAGATGATGACGGAACAGCATATTTAACATTTTATCTGGATGAGGAAGAAGATGTGGCGCCGGTTCTTATGAACGTGAGAAAAGAACTGGAAGATATGCGCGCATTTCTTGATGTTGGGGAGTGCACCATCGAGGAATCTGAGACGGAAGATGTAGACTGGGTCAACAACTGGAAGCAGTACTTCCATCAATTCTATATAGACGACATTCTTGTAATTCCATCCTGGGAAAAAGTAAAGCCGGAGGACAGCGACAAGATGGTCATTCACATTGATCCGGGGACAGCATTCGGAACAGGTATGCATGAGACGACACAGCTTTGCATCCGGGCGTTGAAAAAATATGTGACATCCGAGACGGAGATTTTAGATGTTGGTTGTGGAAGCGGGATTCTTGGAATGCTGGCGCTTAAGTTCGGGGCAAAGCATTCTCTTGGAACAGATCTTGATCCATGTGCCATTGATGCGACTCACGAGAATATGGAAGTGAATGGGATCCGCAAGGATCAGTATGAGGTCATGATCGGAAACATCATTGACGATAAGGCTGTTCAGGATGCGGTTGGATATGAAAAATATGATATTGTAGTGGCAAATATTCTGGCAGATGTCCTTGTTCCGCTGACGCCGGTCATCATTCATCAGATGAAGCCGGGTGCTGTATATATTACAAGTGGAATTATCGAAGATAAAGAAAATGTTGTAGTAGAAGCTGTGAAGGCTGCCGGGCTGGAAGTTCTGGAAGTGAATCACCAGGGCGAGTGGGTATCTGTTGTAGCAAGAAAGAATGCCTAGAGGAGTAAAGAGAAAATGCAGCATTTTTTTGTAGATGCCTCTCAGGTATCGGAAGAAACAATCCGGATCGAAGGCACTGATGTGAATCATATGAAAAATGTGCTCCGTATGCGAATTGGTGAGGAAGTGACGGTCAGTGACGGTCAGGGAAAAGAATATCTCTGCCAGGTTCGGGATTTTGAAGAGGAGCAGGTGCAGTTGAAAATCGTAGAGACGAAAGCTTCAGATGTGGAACTCCCATCAAAGATCTATCTGTTTCAGGGGCTTCCGAAGCAGGAGAAGATGGAATTGATCGTGCAGAAATGTGTGGAGCTTGGGATTTATGCGGTAGTCCCGGTCTCCATGAAGCGGTGTGTGGTGAAGCTGGATGCGAAAAAAGGGGCGAAGAAAGTGGAGCGTTGGAATACAATTGCAGCCAGCGCAGCCAAACAGTCCGGGCGGGGGATCGTGCCGGAAGTGATGTCTGTGAAGACTTATAAGGAAGCCCTTGAGATGGCAAAAGATTTGGATGTTGTATTGGTGCCTTATGAGTGTGCAGAAGATATGGACCACACAAAGGGACTGATACAGTCCATAAAGCCGGGACAGTCTGTTGGAATATTTATCGGACCGGAAGGTGGATTTGATCCGGATGAGATTGCGCTTGCATGTGAGACGGGCGGCCAGGTCATAACTCTCGGAAAGCGTATTTTACGGACAGAGACAGCGGGACTTGCGCTATTGTCTGTGCTGATGTTTCAACTGGAGCAAGTTACATATTAAATTGCAGGGACATATATTGATGATAAGAAGAGACAGTGATCAACTGTTATTGGAAAAAAGAAAACAGGAAGTGAGATAGAATGAAGGAAGTATATCTGGACAATTCTGCTACGACGAGAGCATACCCGGAAGTGGGAGATCTGGTCCGTAAGGTATTGTGTGAAGATTATGGAAATCCATCTTCCATGCACCGTAAGGGCGTGGAGGCTGAAAAATATATAAAAGAAGCGAAAGAGACATTTGCAAAGCTTTTAAAGGTGCAGGAGAAAGAAATTTTTTTCACCTCCGGAGGTACGGAAAGTGATAATCTGGCATTGATCGGGGCAGCAAAAGCGAATCGAAGAGCAGGGAATCATCTGATCGCATCCGGAATTGAGCATCCGGCGATCATTAATACGATGCGTTATCTGGAAGAGGAAGGATTTCGTGTTACATTTCTTCCGGTGGACCGCTTTGGAAGAATCAGTCTGGATGCACTGAAGGATGCACTCTGTGAAGACACGATCCTTGTATCTGTGATGTATGTGAATAATGAGGTGGGATCCGTACAGCCGATCCAGGAGGCTGCCAGCATGGTAAAAGCGTATAACAAGAACATTTTGTTCCATGTGGATGCTGTGCAGGGATTTGGAAAGTATCACATTTACCCGAAGCGCCTGAAGGTGGATATGTGTTCCATCAGTGGACATAAGATTCATGGACCAAAAGGAATCGGAGTGCTTTATATTGATGAACATGTGAAGATAAAACCAATCGTATTTGGCGGTGAACAACAGAAAAATGTCCGTTCCGGTACGGAAAATGTACCTGGAATTGCAGGGATTGGTCTTGCTGCGAAGATGATTTATGAAAATCTGGATGAAAAAGTTGCAGCGATGCGTGCGATGAAGGAGCATTTTATTGAAGGCGTGAAACAGATCCCGGATACGACCATCCATGGTCTTTATGATGAGACCAGTGCGCCACACATTATCAGTGTTGGATTTGCGGGAATCCGAAGCGAGGTTCTTCTGCATGCGCTGGAAGATAAAGGCATCTATGTATCCAGCGGTTCTGCATGTGCTTCCAACCATCCGCAGATCAGTGGCGTGTTAAAAGGAATCGGAGCCGGTCAGCAGTTTTTGGATGCAACGCTTAGATTCAGTCTTTCTGAGTTTAATACGATGGAAGAGATTGACTATACATTAGATACTCTGTATAATATAGTACCGATGCTTAGAAAATATACCAGACATTAGAGATAAATGAGGAGAAGATCGATGAGATTTCATACATTTTTATTGAAATACGGGGAGATTGGTATCAAAGGAAAGAACCGTTATCTTTTTGAAGATGCTCTTGTAAGACAGGTGCGTTATGCGTTAAAGGATGTAGACGGGAACTTTGATGTCCACAAATCCCAGGCAAGAATCTATGTGGACTGTGAAGGTGATTATGATTACGAGGATACGGTGGAACATTTGAAAAGAGTGTTCGGACTGGTCGGAATCTGCCCGGTTGTCCGTATGGAGGATAAAGGTTTCGAGGAATTGAAAAAAGACGTGGTAGCTTATATGGCAGAGATGTATCCGGACCGCAACTTTACATTTAAGGTAGAGTCACGCCGTGCCAGAAAGTCATATCCGAAGAACTCTATGGAAATAAGCCGTGATCTTGGAGAGGCGATTCTCTATGCGTTCCCGGAGATCAAAGTAGACGTACATCACCCGGATGTACTGGTAAATGTAGAAGTGAGAAATGAAATCTATGTTTATTCTGAGATTATTCCAGGAGCAGGCGGAATGCCGGTAGGAACCAATGGAAACGCTATGCTTCTGTTATCCGGTGGGATTGACAGCCCGGTCGCAGGCTATATGGTATCCAAACGAGGAGTTGGTCTTGAGGCAACTTATTTCCATGCACCGCCGTACACAAGTGAGCGTGCAAAGCAAAAAGTTGTTGATCTTGCGAAGATTGTGGCAAGATATTCCGGACCGATCAAATTACATGTTGTGAACTTTACAGATATTCAGTTGTATATTTATGACAAATGCCCGCATGACGAGCTGACTATTATTATGCGCCGCTATATGATGCGTATTGCGGAAGAATTCGCAAGACGTGATGGATGCCTTGGACTGGTGACGGGAGAGAGTATCGGACAGGTGGCAAGTCAGACTATGCAGAGCCTGGCTGCAACGAATGATGTATGTACGATGCCGGTATATCGTCCGCTGATCGGATTTGATAAGCAGGACATTGTAGATGTGGCAGAGAAGATCGATACTTACGAGACCTCCATTCTTCCATTTGAGGATTGCTGTACCATTTTCGTGGCAAAGCATCCGGTCACAAAGCCGAATATCGAGGTTATCCGCCGTTCTGAGGAGAATCTGGCAGAGAAGATCGATGAACTTATGCAGACAGCGTTAGATACAGCAGAGATCATTGAAGTGAAATAGAAAAAGCGAAATAGAAAGGGGCAGCCCTTCGAAAGGAAGAACTGCCCTGTTATCTTTGCTGCTTTGCTTTTGATATATGCTTTTTGGCCTGAATCCTACTTAGGATCTTCGCTTACGATATAAGGCTTGATCGCTTCAAGAATAGGACCCATCTCAGAATCTGTTGCGTGGATATTCAGAGTTGTTGGCTCATTCAGATCCAGACTGAAGATTCCCATAACAGATTTAGCATCTACGATATATCTTCCGGAAACAAGATCAAAGTCGTTGTCGAATTGTTCAAGCTCGTGAGAAAAAGAGTTCACCTTTTGGATTGAATTTAAATAAACCTGTACAGTTTTCATTGTACGTTACCTCCTTATTTATCATACTTCTATCATCTCTATCTTAAAAGTATGACAGATAAAAGTCAAGAAACAAATTACCAAATATTTTGAAAGGAATGTGTAAAATGAAAAAGAAAGCTGCGCTCCATAATCTGGGCTGCAAAGTAAATGCATATGAGACAGAGGCTATGCAGGAGCTTCTGGAGCAGAATGGATATGAGATCGTGCCATTTAAAGAAGGGGCAGATGTCTATATTATCAATACATGTACAGTCACCAATGTTGCAGACCGCAAATCCCGGCAGATGCTTCATAAAGCACGGAAAATGAACCCGGATGCGGTAGTTGTGGCGACAGGCTGTTATGTGCAGGCAAGAGGAGAAGATATCGACCCTTGTGTGGACATCGTAGTTGGAAATAATAAAAAGAAAGACCTGATCGCGATTCTGGACGAGTATTACAATGCTCAGCATAAAGTAAAAAAAGAGCTGCTTGATATCAACCATGAGAAAGAATATGAGGAGATGCAGGTCACCCATACAGCAGAGCATACCCGTGCGTATATCAAGGTCCAGGATGGGTGCAATCAGTTCTGTTCTTACTGCATCATTCCGTATGCGAGAGGACGTGTCAGAAGCCGTAACCTGGAACATGTATTAGAAGAGGTGCGGACACTGGCTGCTTCCGGATATAAAGAAGTTGTGCTGACAGGAATCCATCTGAGTTCTTATGGAATTGATACCGGGGAGAGCCTTCTGGAACTGATCCAGAAAGTACATGAAATTGACGGCATTAAAAGAATCCGGCTTGGATCTCTGGAGCCGAGGATCATTACAGAAGAATTTGCTTCCAGTATTGCGGTACTTCCGAAGATGTGTCCACATTTTCATCTGTCATTACAGAGTGGCTGCAATGCGACCCTGAAGCGTATGAATCGTCGTTACAGTGCAGAAGAATATATGGAAAAATGTGATCTTTTACGGAAATATTTCCACAATCCGGCACTGACAACAGATGTAATCGTAGGATTTCCGGGGGAGACACAGGAAGAGTTTGCCGAGTCCATGGATTTTGTAGACCGCGTGAATTTCTATGAGACACACATTTTCAAATATTCCAGAAGAGCAGGAACGAAAGCAGCCGTGATGCCGGATCAGGTTCCGGAGGAAATAAAAAGTGAGCGAAGCGCGAAAATGATCGAGCTTGGACATAGAAAACAGAAAGCTTATGAAGAAAAACTCCTTGGAACGACACAGGAAGTGCTGATGGAAGAGGCAGTTGAGACGGAAGACGGCATTTACCAGGTCGGGCATACGAAAGAATATGTTAAAATTGGTTTAAAAACAGAAGAAAATCAATCAAATCAACTGAAAAATGTTAAAATCGAAGATACAAAGCAAATAATTCATTGAATTTTGACAAATGATAGGTTAGAATAAGATTGAAGAAATGTAATTATGAAGATGTGAGAATAATTACAAAGTAATGTGAAGGACGTGAGTAGTATGAAAGAATTAAGCAATACGCAATTTTTTCAGGTAGAGAGTGCACCACAGATTCAGGCAAAAGATATTCTTGAAATTGTGTACAAGGCTCTTGTGGAAAAAGGGTATAATCCGGTGAACCAGATCGTAGGTTATATTATGTCAGGTGATCCGACTTATATTACCAGTTACAATGGTGCCCGCAGTCTGATTATGAAGATGGAACGGGATGAGCTGGTTGAAGAGATGTTCAAGACGTATATTGAGCATAATAAGTGGGGATAATATATATGAGGATTATGGGACTGGACTACGGCTCGCGTACAGTCGGGGTGGCTGTCAGTGATCCTTTGGGGATAACTGCGCAGGCTGTAGAGACTATATGCCGTAAGGACGAGAACAAGCTTCGGAAGACATGTGCCCGCATCGAGGAACTGGTGGCAGAGTATGAAGTTGAGAAGATTGTGCTCGGACTTCCGAAGCATATGAACAATGATATTGGAGATCGGGCGGAAAAATCTATGCAATTTGGTGAGATGATCGGACGACGGACCGGCCTTGAGGTCGTGATGTGGGATGAGCGTCTGACTACTGTTTCGGCAGAGCGGACTTTAATCGAGAATAAGGTAAGAAGAGAAGACCGCAAGAAGTATATTGACCAGATTGCGGCTGTTTTTATATTGCAGGGATACCTGGACTCCGCACACCTGAATAAAGAAGGGTAGAAGATTTATGGAAAAGATTACATTTGCGTCTGCAGATTCACAGGAAAATGAAGAGTTTTTTGTGTTGGAGCAGACAAAGTTAAATGGAGTATCTTATATTCTTGTCACGGATTCGGAAGAAGACGATGCAGAATGTTGGATTTTAAAAGACACGTCACCGGAGGAATCATCCGAGGCAATCTATGAGTTTGTGGAAGATGAAAAAGAACTGAATGGGATAATGGGAGTTTTTGAAGAACTTCTGGAAGATGTGGAAATTGAAAGGTAATGAATTATGTCAGTCAGTCAGGAGAGTTTTAAGAAAAAGTTAAAAGAAAAAGGGCTTAAAGTGACGAATCAGAGACTGCTTGTACTGCAGGTTCTTGCAGAGAATAAGGACAGACATCTGAC
>ERZ1673747.3112-NODE-3112-length-11206-cov-7.031208_pt1 | contig 11206 bp, 7 predicted proteins | sample MGYA00580220_ERZ1673747 | MGnify/ENA primary metagenome ERZ1673747 (study PRJEB41218, sample SAMN15661769) | gut metagenome | host: Homo sapiens | place: Canada: London | collected 2015-08-20/2019-03-30 | study: EMG produced TPA metagenomics assembly of... | reverse complement strand
CTGCCGCACCTCGCTCGCCGTATCGGCACTTAGAATTATGCGGTATTGCCATAAATTTTTTCATCAAAATCATTTCCCGGTTATTTCTTGTCATCTCTGAGAACACCGGTATCATACTACACGAAGCTTAAATCACTCTTAAACTTTGACTACGGATTATTGGCAGTATACTTCTGCGGTTTGCACCGGATACTTTTTAAAATCAACTCACCTTATGGCAAGGCAAAATTCGGCGGCTTTCTTTTCAGGCGTGCTTTGCGCCTCTCCATCTTACTTATTTTCCGTCAATTCCTGTTGCTATAACCGTAATTTTGCATTTCCTTTTTTGTGTTCGTTAAGCAGCGCCTTGCTTGCCAAGGCGATTGCTCTCGCTGCTATAGTATGTCGAAACTTCCTCAATTGCTGTACACTTTTTATAGCAGGTACAAGCCCAATCTTTCTGCCACTCCCCTCCCCCGCCTTTTTGAGACAGCCTTTAGCCTTTGAATGACGTTTACTTTGCGTTATTTTCTTTCCTTCTGCACTTACCACATACCCTACGGGACGGTAATCTAGCTTTCTCCCTATTGTAAAGTCCGTTCTCATATTCTGCTTAGTCCGTGCTGTAAAGGTTTCCTCTCTTACTTAAAAGAGAGGTTTCTACACTTTAACAAGCGGAAAATTTGAGTTTTCTGCGCAGCTTTTAAAGTTCTATATGTATATTACTGTGCATTTTATCCTAATTGTATATAAATTATATCCAATATTCCCCTTCCTTTTATGAACCTTATGTAAGTAAGGTAGGACCACAAACCCAGTATTCATTATTTCATCAGTTGTCAGAGGAACCCTATTATACGGTATTTACACTGCTTCGATTTGCATCCTTATTTTCTACTTCATGATTACGCGGATTGCTGCCGAATAAGCAGCGGAAACCACATAAAAGAGATTTCTTCACCTTGAAATCCGGAAATCCAGAGCAAAGAGAGATTTCTACATCGCATTACCGTAAAAAATATTTACCCTGTACTATGCTATACTTTGCACCACTATGGATCTTCTCTGGATTGCTTTTACTTTACTATTTGTATATAGTAATGTAATATATCCATTCTGTATTTTGTCTGCAACGCCTTTTCCTCTTTCCAGTATCCTTCTCTCCCAGCTATTTTGGGGGTTCTTGTGCTTTTTTGTCCTCCATATCTATATGTTGTGGTTTTACACCCATTTTATTACTACCCTGCTTTGTCAGTGCCTTTCTATACATGGCTGCGCTTTCTCCCCTTTTCTTCCGCTCCTTTGATGTAGAAACCTCTCTTTAGTGCAGGCAGCTCCTTCTTCGGAGCCCGATTATATATCGATTTATCGATAATTATTGACATTTAGAAATCTTACGCTGTTTATGTGTAGTAACCTCTTGGTTACCTTCTATTAGGCTCCCTGCTTCTGCATGTATAGGCTTGCTTTGCGCAAGAAAAAGTATGTCAGTTGATTTGCAACACCAATATATAGTGTTTTTGCAGCAATTTCTAAAAGGAGGTTTCTACACCGTAAAAAATTGGGCACCTCCAACCTCAGATACCACCCGCAGCAGCAAAAGGAGGTTTCTACACTCGCCGACGGGAAAATTTTTGTTTCACTCTCCCCCCTGTATCTATGCATACTATTCTAATTCAAGCGTCTACATTTTCCACTGTTTGCGTAAAAAGAGGTTTCTACATTGGAAAAACCGGAGAATTTCAACGCAATGTGCCCTTTCCCCGCCCCTTTACCCAATCAGAGTGCTGGGTTGTACCATGATAAACAAAAGAGAGGTTTCTACACCGGAAAAACCAGCTATCGTAATCTCTACCTATGTTTGCACGGCAAAGCATTCCCACTATTGCAAAAGAGTGATTTCCACACTGCCCAATTTGTAACTGCAACAGACAGTTTGCAGAAATAGCTTTGAAAACAGAGATTCTTCCACGGCAAAAAAGAGGTTTCCACATGCTCACCATGGCTGATTTGGCTGTAGCAATCTCTTTCTACAGCCTTTTAAACCTCTTGCATCCGGTGTGGAAACCTCTTTCGCCAAGTGTTTTTTTCTCTTAGCTGGCATGTGGAAACCTCTCTTTCTACATATTATAATAAATAAGTAAAAAGTAAGGTATAAGATAAATAATTGTAAAAGAGAAAAAAGCAAAATCTTGTAAAATAAAAAGCTCCAAACATTTTTCGTTGACAGTTAGCAAATAGTATAGTAATATTATCAGTATAATGATATTTGTGTACCTATTTGAATCGTAACATCTAACGAAAGGAATATATAGCTGTATATCGAGATTATTTTAGGTCTTGTACAGCTATAAATAATGGATATGAACAAAACAAATTCGTCCATTGATGAAAACGAGGAAGCTTTAGTCGGAGAGGTCCTTTCTGATGATGAGGTCCGCGAGAAAAAGCAAGCAATCGCGAAATGGCAGCACTCCCCTGTCGGCTTTGGCTCTTACATTACCAAAAGTAATGATTTGATCCAGCGGACAAAGTACTCTCTGCCCCGCAATGAGCAAAAGGTTCTCTTTATGCTCATGTCTAAAATCGACCAGAAAAATGATAAGGATGCATCCAAGTATTATTCGATTACCTTCAACGATTTTGCCAAGCTAACAGGCGTGCGCACGGTTGACACTACCTATGCTCTGAATCTGAAGGAAACTATCGAGAATTTGGAAAACCGTACCTTCTGGGTCAAGAAAGAACCCGGCAGTAAGGTGTATCGCTCCATTTCATGGCTGCAAAAAGGTTCTGAGGTCGATTTCGATAAGAAAGAGATTCGCCTACGATTTAATCAGGATATCTGGAAGGATATTGCGCAGCTTACCAGCAACTATACCTCTTACAGCATCGAATATCTGCTGATGATGAAAAGCACCTACTCGATGCGCGTTTATGAAATCATACTTTCCTATGACAACGGCAACAGAGATTATGGCTATACGAACGGCCTTGTATTCCAGCCTGTAAATGATGAAATCCTGAATAAGTTCTCCTCCAAGCGCGATGAGCTGACAGGTTATAAGTATAAAAAATTCAATATTGATGAGTTTAAGGGTTTGCTTTCTGCACCCACAGAGGCAGAGAGAGAGTCCACAAAGAGCAAAAAGAAAAAGGATACGGCATCTGCAGACAAGAAAAAGTTCGACCGGGAAAAACCGCTGTCTGAAAAGTACAAGACTTTTACAGAGTTTGAAAAGAATGTTTTAAAGACAGTTAAGACAGAAATCAATGAGATGACGGATCTTTGGTTTGACTATGCCCCGGCACGCAAGCGCGGTGTTCGCAAATATGAATACCTGTATATTTTCATCAAATACAAGACCAAAGCGGAAATGAAGAATGTCCGTGCCTATCACGATAGAAATACGCATGATGATGAAATTGTAAGGGATTCCAGAAAGAAGAAAACCCAGAGCGCGGAAAACGCTGCGCAGCATATTACAGAGCCGTTTGGCACAGATATTCTGGAAATGAAGTACAGAAAAGCGACCACAGAGATCAGAAACAAAGCTGACTATGCTTCGTATGAGGATAAGCTGACGGACAACGAGAAAAATATCTGCAACGATATTTTCACATACACGGCTAAGATTCTGACAAATGTCAACAAGCGGGATCAGGCGGAGGAAACACTGGATTGCTTAAACCGTATCATTCATGACAATGCCGGGCTGAAAACATGGGCCTTGGGACTGTGTGTAAAGTTTACGGAGCTGTTTGAAAAAACAACCGAAAGGAAGTCTGCACAGTATTATCGCACGATTGTTTATAACGATACGATTGAAAACAGTGCTTTGATTATTGCAACTGGCAAGCAGAAGCTCGCAGCTTTGGATCCATCCGGCGTGTTTAAGTTTGATATGTCTGTCTTTGAGGATGTCTAAGTATTGTTTGGCAGGGGCCTGCAATTTGCAGGCCCCTGCTTTTTTGTGGTAAAGAGTAAGTGATTTCAACTGATAAATACGCACAAGATGAAAACGGCAACAAGAATTGAACGCCCAGCCAAGTAGGAAGAACGCATGTAATAAGATGCTTATTACTTTTGCGCCCAAAACCGCTTTATTAAACTCCTAAAATAAATGTTTTTAGTTACAGCAACAAGAATTGAAGGACGAATTGATTCTGGCTTGTACTGTAAGAACGGCGAGAATACATAAAGGAATAGTCTACACAGATCCAGACATATTAAAACACAGCAACAGGAATTGATAGGCTTGAATGATACCTGCAGCAGAGTAATAATCAGAAAAGAGAATTGACTTTACTTATATCTATGCTATAATTGAAAGCACAATAAGCAGCATAAGGTGGCTGCAACTATTTCTATTGTGAGGGATAGGTTTCAACATATTCGGCCGTTGAAGTATGATAGAATCGAACAACAAGAAACAGCTGCACCCGGTAGCAGCAAAAAGGCATGAAGAACCAATCGCAAGATGACGAAAAACAATATATTACAGCAACAAGAATTGACAGACACATCCACAGATAACAGTCTTTACAGAAATGAGGAATTGCTCAATGTCTGCAAAAATTATTACAATTGCCATTGAAAAGGGCGGCACGGGTAAAACCGTAACGGCCTCCAATCTTGCCTACCTGATGGGCGATGAAGGAAAAAAAGTTCTTTGCGTGGATACCGATCCGCAGGGAAATCTCACCAAAGCACTCAGCGGCGGCTTGAGCATCACAAGTGATGAATTTTACGGCAAAGCGCTCTATAATCTTTTTGACGGGTTCCTGTATCACAGCAAGACGCGAGATTTTATTGTAGAAACGCAGTATGAAAATGTAGATATGATCCCATGCGATGCGCAGACGCCGCGGATCAACAAGCGCATTGAGCTGCTGATTGGTGATGCAGAGCGCCTGAAGGACGGAGATCCGAGGAAGGTTTCCGGTATGGGAGATTTCCTGTACTATTTCCTTAATCAAGTGCGCGATGAGTATGATTACATTCTAATTGACACACAGCCTACGCGTGACAGCCTGCTGCTTTCCAATGCAATCTATGCAGCGGATTATATTCTGATTCCGGCCGGCTGCGAGGATAACTCCGAAGAATCGGCATTCCGCCTTTATTATGAATGCAATAAGATGAAGCAAAGCTCCACTTCACACCTGATGGGTGCCGGTGTGCTGCTGGTGAATGTAGACAGGAGTGCAGCAACAGATAAGAAAATTCAGGAGCATTTTAAGGAAGAACTCGGCACATCGCTGTTCAGCGTTGCAATCCCCGCCAGCAAGACGGTGAAAACATCCATTTCCCGCTTTTTGCCTGTGTGCTACATGGCAAAAACACAGCCTGTGGCAAAAGCCTATGTGAAAGCCTACGAAGAGTTGAAAAAGCGTCTGGAGGTGAAATGATATGGGAATGAAGAGTCCCACCAAAAAGAAGGAAATCGTAAAGCGTTCCCGCCCGACGGATGCTGAGCTTGGCAAAATCGATTCCAATAATGGCGATGCAGGGAAGATTATCAGTGATCTGACCGCAGGTCATAAAAGCATAGAATACGAATCACGGGATATTGCACTGTACGATATTCGCGTAAACGCGGACAACGAAATCTTCCGGCAGGCAGATACCCAAGAGGATATTGTGCAGCTGGCGGAGGATATTCAGCGCAACGGCCTGATGCATAATTTGGTGGTGTTTCCGCAGGAAGAAAATGGAAAAACGGTGTATGTCCTTCTCTCCGGTGAGCGCCGCTACCGTGCGATGGAGTACCTCGAAAAGAGAGGCGACGCCACCTGGAACACCATCAAAAACTGCAATGTGATCACAACAAGCCTTTCGGAAAATGAAAAAAAGGTGCTTTTATACAGCGCGAACCTGCAGGTCCGCGGCGGCTTTGCGGATGAACAAATCCGCCGCAAGGCTGTTGCGGAATTTGTGGTCTGCCTTCAGAGCGAACCGTTCAATATGACGGAAAAAGACGCTAAGAAGGCAATTAAGGAAGTGAGCGCAACCACCGCCAAGCAGATCGACCGTGATTTCCGCATTGAGGAAAAGCTGGATAAAGAGCTGCTTCGTCTTTTGGACAATAAGTTCCTGACCCGCATGGAGTGTGAAAGCTATATCACGCTGGAGCCGGAGGTGCAGCATAAAATTGCGCAGTGCTATCTGTTGCTGAGCACGGTAGATGTGAGCAACTGCGACACCGATGCACAGGAGCGTCTGCTGCAGGAGCGCAACAGCATACATTATGATTTTATGCGGGCCATTGACAGCGCTAGAAAAACCAACGAGCCGGATGAGCGGGACGAGCGTCTGGAGACTGCGTTTGCAGAGTGCGACAGCGCAATCCGTCTGCTGCAGAGCACGGTAGGGGCGTACCATGCCGCCGTCAGCCAGCATGATACGAAGAAGGCCGAAGAGATCGCAAAGGATGTGGCCAAGGATCAGGAGGCAAAGCGCGTCGAGAAGAAGGAGCAAAAGAGCGAGTCTGAAAGCGCGACCTTTGTGGAAAAGACAATCCAACCTGTTGCCAATAGAATTTTTAAGAAAATGAGTTCAACCAGCTACAAGCGCGGCGTCAGAAAGATGTCTCAGGAGCGCCGTGACAATGATGTTGCGATTCTGAATGAGCTGATCGAGCAGGCGCAAAGTCTCAGGGATCTGATCGAAGCCGCAAAGTAAGGCAGGGTGGGGGAGACGCTGTCCCGTAACCAAAGGGTGATACGAATGAAAGAAGAAAAAGTCAAGGTCAACCTTCGGGTAGGGCTCCTGATTCGGGAGACGCTTGTGGATGAGGCTGCTGTGGAGGATATCCGCGTAGGCACCTTGGCCAATCGGCTGCTCCAGTCCGAGCTGGATAAGGTCATGGCGGTCGGTGCTGACAACTGCCTAATTATGAACAGCAGGGAATATCTGGCCAGCAAAGCAGAAATCGAGCAGAACAAGGCGGCCTATTATCTGTTTCCGGAAACAAAGGTTGTCAGTCGGTTTATTGCAACACAGTTGGATGATAAGATTTATCCACAGATATCCTTTTACTTTTTGAAAGAGCAGATGGATGTTCTGGAAAAGCTGGTACGAAAGCAGCGGATACCGCAAACGATTCGAAACGGTGCGGTTCACTCCTATCGGTATGTTATCGCCGGTATGCTGCTGAATCATCCGCTTTGCCGTGCTCTGGGAGCATCTGCAAATAATGATTGAACCAAAGCCCACAGCCATCGCTGTGGGTATTTTTTGTCTACTGATTGCCATGAAAAGAGCAGGCTTGCACCAGAACGGCGCAAAGGAGCTTGTAAGGCACGAAAATGAACGGCCAAGGGAAAGGATTGCCCGCAGTAAAACGCGCCGCAGAGGCGCTCTCTCACGCTCTCTGGGAGAGGGCACGCAGAAGACGGAAAACAAAAAGCCCCCACCCGCAAACGCGGGCAGGGGAGAGGGGAGACGCAGCCTTGGAAAGATAACGAGACGGCGCACAGAAAGATGCGGAAGTGCCTCAGAGCCAGGTGCCCTTCAGCAGGTACTGCTCACGCTCGGCACCGGTCGAAACAAATTGGATAACATGGACAAGCTGCTTTTCGAGAAATTCAATGTAGGATTTTGCCTCATCAGGCAGCTCGTTGTACAGGGTGCAGTGGGAAATATCGCAATTCCAGCCGGGCAGCATCGTTACGACAGGTTCCATACGGTCTAAGTCATCGGTGGGGTCGAAGGCGGTCACCGGCTTGCCGTCCAGCGTATAGCCGGTGATGACGGGGATTTCCTTCATGCCGCTGAGGACATCCAGCTTGGTGAGCGCGATTTTGTCCGCCCCCTGACAGGCAAGACCGTACCGGCTGGCAACACAGTCGAAGGGGCCAACACGGCGGGGGCGGCCGGTAGCAGCACCAAATTCACCGCCGGCCTTGCGCAGAGATTCCATCCATGCCTCCGGCATCGCCTTTTCAGCTGTAAAGGGGCCGGCCCCCACGCAGGTGGAATAGGCCTTCAGCACACCGACCACATGGTTGAGCCTGACATTGGGGATACCAGCCCCCAAGGGGGCGTAGGCGGCCAGCGTGTTGGAGCTGGAGGTATAGGGGAAGATGCCGTAATCAATATCGCGCATGGCTCCCAGCTGTGCCTCCAGCACAATGCGCTTGCCTGCATTGCTGGCTGCCTGCAGATAGGCACCGGCATCACAGATGTAAGGGCCGAATTGCGCCGCCTGCGCATAGCACCAGTTCAGCAGAGCCTCGTAGGACATCGGCTCCTGATGATAACAGCCGGCCAGCTCCATGTTTTTGGAATCAAGGATCACATGCAGTCTGCTGCGGATACGCTCCTCGTCTAGGTGCAAAAGATCCCCCAGACGCAGGGTCTTTTTGCGGTATTTGTCGCTGTAGGCATAGGCAATGCCGCGGCGGGTAGAGCCGAACGCTTTTCCCTTTTTGGCAAGGCGGTCCTCCTCAAGGCCGTCCTGTACACGGTGCCACGGCAGGGAAATCGTAGCCTTGTCGGACAATTTCAGATGGGCAGGGCTGATTTTGATGCCGCGTTCCTCGATGGAGCGGATCTCCCCGGCCAGATGGTCAAGGTCAATGACCATGCCGGTGCCCAGCACGCATACAACATCCGGGTGCAGGATGCCGGAGGGGAGCAGGTTCAGAACAAATTTGCCCTGCTCGGTCACAACGGTGTGCCCGGCGTTGTTTCCGCCCTGATAGCGGGCTACGATATCGGCGTTTTCGGCCAGCAGGTCGATGACACGGCCCTTGCCCTCATCGCCCCAGTTGATACCGGTTACTGCGGTCAGCATTTTAGTTTCGCCATCCTTCAAATTTGTTTCTAGGGCAACACCGCACAATTCCCGCCTGACGGCTCAAGCACCGCTCCGGCGGCTGCGGCACGGCATCTGCGTTGCCAAAATGCTCGATAAGACATCCAGTATTATCTGCGCTTTTGGCTTAGCATCTGCCGCACCTCGCTCGCCGTATCGGCACTTAGAATTATGCGGTATTGCCCTAGGGGTAAGTTTTTGCTTGCTTTTGGGTTGCGTTGCTATTATACTTTGTGACATAGAATGTGTAAAAAGTATTTACCACATAATGACTATGTGATATTGATATGAATGAGGCAGCGCCTATGTATGTCGATTGGGAATACTACAAGATTTTTTACTATGTCGCAAAATATCGCAATTTTACCAAGGCGGCCCGCGTGCTGGGCAGCAACCAGCCCAACATCACCCATACGATGAACAAGCTGGAAGATCAGCTGCACTGTGTACTGTTTATCCGCTCCAACCGGGGCGTGACGCTGACGCCGGAAGGGGAGATGCTCTATACACGCATTTCCTCGGCTGCAGTGCAGATACAGGACGCCGAGGAGGAGCTGAGTGCCAGCGCAACCTTTGAGCATGGAGCAATCAGCATCAGTGCGACCGAGACGGCGTTGAACATCTACCTGTCGGAGCGGCTGCGGGATTTCCATGAGCAGTATCCCGGTATCCGGCTGCGGATCTCCAACCACTCGACGCCGCAGGCGATTCAGGCGGTGAAAAACGGCGAGGTGGATTTCGCTGTTGTGACAACTCCCACCGGGGCGGAGGGGGAGCTGAAAAAGGTTGATTTGATGCCGTTCAATGAAATCTTAGTCGGCGGGAAAACCTTCACGGCACTGGCAAGTCAGACGCTCTCGCTGCAGGAGCTTGGCGCTTATCCGCTGATCATGCTGGGAAACGAGAGCATGAGCCGCCTGTTTTACCGGCAGTTTTTCCTTGAGCACAGCGCCGACCTGAAGCCGGATATTGAGGCGGCCACCACAGACCAGATGATGACGCTGGTAAAAAGTGAGCTTGGCCTTGCCTTTGTGCCGGAGCCGATGGCCCGCGGCAGCCTGCAGCGCCGCAGCATTGTGCAGCTGACCCTGCGGGAGGAAATCCCGCAGCGCTCCGTAAGCCTGATCTACGACCGGCACCGTCCGCTGAATACGGCGGCCCGGGAATTTCAAAAGCAGCTGCTGAACGCAGCCAGACAGGAAAAAGCAGAATAACGCAAAGGGGCTGTTGCACATAGTTTTGACTGAAAGTGCAGCAATGACCCTAAGGATTAGACATATAATCGAACAACAGAAAAAGCATGTGCATCGCTCATTTCAAAAAGTGCATAGGGCAAACACCGGCCGCTTACCGCCGCGATTTTGGGCAGATGCCGTAAGAGCGGCGGGCTTATGGCAAGAGCAGGGCGAAAAAATGTCCAGCCGCGCGAAAACGGTTGGACATCTCTTCGCTTGTCGAAAATGGCGTATTTCGCCAGAATCCGGATGATCACAAAGTCGGGATAATTGGTGTAAGAGGCTGACCCTCTATTTGGGAGCGCCTCCTGCCCGATTGCTGCGCCCGGCATTACAGCTACGGCAGAATTTTTATAAGGCTGCTGCAATCACCGTTGCTGACGGAGATACCTGCGGATTTATCTTTCTGCTTTGACCTTAGCACCATCGCACTTTGCGTTTCCTTCTGCATCCAGCGTAATATGCACAAAATGCTCCGGCTTGTTGTAATCTTTTGTCTCGCCGTCATCGGTATAGTACTCGTAAGAGGCACCATGGGGGGCGTAGGCAAGCAGACGCAGGTCTGCAAAATCCACATCAGCCACATTCCGGATGCTCTTTCCGCCCTTGGCGATGGGAAGAATGTGCCCCTTGCGCACAAAGAACACCACTTCCTCCAACTCCACCGGAATGTAGTGGTGGCCTGCGGGCAGTACGCCGGTTTCGATGCGGTTGCCTTCGCTGCACTTTACCCGTACCTGCAGCATCTCCTCCGGTAGGTAGACATAGCGGCCGCGGGCGTTTTGCTCATATACTGGCGCAATCAGCAGGCTTTCGCCAATCATCACCTCATCCTCCACCCGGCGGGCAAAGTCATCGTCAGGGAAAGCAAAAGCCAGCGGCATACAGTACATGCCGTCGTGCAGGGCGGCTTTCATGTACTCGCTGTAAATATAAGGCAGCAGCAGGTAGCGCAGCTGTAAAATGCCGGCAAAGGCGGCCTTGTTCTTAAACCGATAGGGTTCCTGCCTGCGGGTGCCGTTGGCAGAGTGGTTGCGCAGCAGGGGAGAGAAGATGCCCAGACCGTACCAGCGCAGCACCAGATCCTCGGTGGTGTTGCTGCCGAAGCCGCCAATGTCGGGACCCTCGTACAGGAAACCGCACATATTCAGGGAGGGCATCATGTGCAGG
>ERZ1673747.3105-NODE-3105-length-11217-cov-6.010213_pt1 | contig 11217 bp, 6 predicted proteins | sample MGYA00580220_ERZ1673747 | MGnify/ENA primary metagenome ERZ1673747 (study PRJEB41218, sample SAMN15661769) | gut metagenome | host: Homo sapiens | place: Canada: London | collected 2015-08-20/2019-03-30 | study: EMG produced TPA metagenomics assembly of... | reverse complement strand
TTCTGTCCAAGGACGAGGGTGGCCGTCACACCCCCTTCTTCAACAACTATCGTCCCCAGTTCTACTTCCGTACCACCGACGTGACCGGCATCATCACCCTGCCCGAGGGCACTGAGATGTGCATGCCCGGCGATAACGTCGACATGAACGTGGAGCTGATCACCCCCATCGCTATCGAGACCGGTCTGCGTTTCGCTATCCGTGAGGGCGGCCGTACCGTCGGTTCCGGTGTTGTCATCGCCATCAACCAGGACTAATTGAACGAAGAACTGTGACCCCAACGGCACACCATCGGTGCAGCCAAGGGTGAAATAGTATGAGATAAGGCGCAAGCGGAAACCGCTTGCGCCTTATTTTTATGCCGTTTAGGAAGATACATTCCAATCGGATGCGGCATCTTCTTACAAAGCGAAGAACTGAGCAATGCGGCGTGGGGGAGAGCGGGGTAGAAGAAAGTACAGCAAGGCGTTCTAATAGGGGCGAGATTCTATGGAGCGTGAAAGAGAGGAGTGTATTCTTTTAGGCCAGTGAGAAAAGGGCGGGCCGGTTGGGGGGGAAAGCATAAAGTGCGGAGGGCAGAGTTCGGTGTGTGATGTTTAGCATAAGATGCGTTTCTCATTCTACATAATAGAACGAGAAACGCAAGAGGATGAGAGCAATGACACCACTTTTGTATGCAAAATAGTATGCCCACAGGAACTTTCTCTGAAATGTACAAAACAAGAAAAGAAATATGTAAATAACGACAAAATGCGGCGGAGGATATTGACAAATGACCCATTTGGGAATAAAATACGGGCATCGACATTGTAGAACGGCGAACGGAAATATCCGCTTACCGATGCGGCGCAAGGGAGAAGGTGTCGCATGAGTAAGCGGGCAGAGAGCCTGCTGCAAGTCAGAGAGAAAATCTGAAAAGGAGAAAACACTATGTCTGCTGGAGTATTCATTCTGATTCTGGTAGTGGCGATCGCAGCCTTGGTGCTGATGATCGTCAAAGCAAAGATGCATCCCGTGCTGGCGCTGTTTATTGCTGCGCTGGGTACCGGTATCGCCCTGGGTTACGGCGTCACCGGTTCCGTGGATTACATCAGCAACGGTTTTGGCGGCACGCTGGGCAGCGTGGGCATCACCATCATCCTTGGCGCCATCATTTCCATGGCCATCGAGGATACTGGCGCCGCCAAGGTCATTGCAAACTTCTTTATCAAGCTGTTCCGTGGTAAGCGCATGGAGCTGGCTCCGGCCCTGACGGCCTTCATCATGTCTATCCCTGTTTTCGGGGATATCACCATGGTGCTGACGGCGCCCATTGCCTCTATGCTCTCCAAGCGTAAGCACATCTCCATGTCCACCATGGCTTCCTTCACCGGTCTGGGCCTGTTCCTGACCCACGGTCTGGTGCCTCCCACCCCCGGCATCCTGGCCATTGCGCTGATGTTCGGCAGCGATCTGGGTATGACCATCGTCTGGGGTCTGGTCATCAGCTTCGTGGGCTTCTTCGGCACCTACTTCCTGCTGCGGAAGTGGACGGAGAAGGAGTGGATCGAGCCCAATCCTGAGTTCGTTCGTGGCATGGAGGAGACCGATTCCGACAGCGTGGATGACATCCTCATCAAGGATCCCGGTCTGCCCCACACCGGTGAGGGCTTCCTGCCCCTGCTGCTGCCTGTGCTGCTGATCTCCGTGTCCTCCTTCGCTCAGATGTATGCCGTCGAGGGCAGCGCTATCTACACCATCTGCACCACCATCGGCAACAAGGTCATCGCTCTGTCCATCGGCCTGCTGTACTCCTTCTATCTGGGCTACAAGCAGCGCAAGATGGTGCTGGGCGTGTACGCCGACACCTACAATGAGCCCAAGGCAAAGCTGGGCGAGGTCATGCTCAACAAGTGGGTGGCCCGTGGCTTGGTGGTTTGCCTGTCTCCTCTGCTGATCACCGCTATGGGCGGCGCCTTCGGCAACGTGCTGAAGAATTCCCCCGCTCTGGAGCCCCTGTCCAAGCTCATCGCTGACAGCCCCATCCCCGCCATTCTGGTGCCTTGGGCCATCGCCGCTATCATGATGACCTCCGTGGGCTCCATGACCACCGCCGGTATGACCGCAGCCGCCATCGTGCTGCCCATGATGCCCGACCTGGGCCTGTCTTCTCTGGCCGCCGTGCTGGCCATCGGCAGCGGCACCCTGATGGGCAACCACTACAACAACTCCGGCTTCTGGGTCATGGGTCAGTTCTTCCACCTGAATACCAAGCAGTCCGTGAAGTACGTCACGGTACCCTGCGCCGTGGCTTCCGTGATCTGCCTGATCGCCGTGGTCATCCTTAACGCCGTAGGCGTCTTTGGCTGATCTCTGCGTAACTGAATCAAACGTGCATTCCCAGCCGGGGACGCTCCGTTCACCGGGGCGTCCCCGGCCGCTTTTTTCCGGGGGACCGGAACCATAGAAAGGAGAATCCTGTCATGAGCATGAACATCCGTTTTGACAACAAGGTGGCCGTCGTCACCGGCGGTACCGCCGGCATCGGCTTGGCCTGCGCCCAGCTGTTCGGCCAGTTGGGGGCCAAGGTGGCCATCTGCGGCACCAATCCCACGAAGCTGGCCGCTGCACTGGAGGAGCTGAAGACACAGGGCATCACCGCCTTCGGCGAGACCTGCGATGTGTCCGACGGAGAGTCCCTGAAGGGCTTTGCCCGCCACGCCGAGGAAGCACTGGGCGGGCTGGACATCTGGGTCAGCAACGCCGGTGTCTATCCCCAGTACAGCATCATCGACACCCCGGAGAACGTCTGGGACAAGACGGTGGACACCAATATGAAGTCGGTGTATCTGGGCGCACGCATTGCGTATGAGGCCATGAAGGATAAGGGCGGCGTCATGCTGCTGGCCTCCTCCTTTGCGGCGGTGTTCCCCTCTGTGGGCAGCGGCGTGTATGCCGCCACCAAGTCCGCCGTGAAGTCCATGGTGAACACGCTGGCAGCGGAGCTGGCCCCCTACGGCATCCGGGTCAACGGGTATATCCCCGGCGTCATCGATACGGACATGACCCACGCACTTACCGTCAGCAACGGCGAGGCCATGAAGAGCGCCATCGCCATGCAGACCTTCGGTGAGCCCATGGATGTGGCGTGGGCGCTGGCGTTTCTGGCATCGGACTATGCCCGCTATATCACCGGCACCACGCTGGAGATCAGCGGCGGCAAGATGGGCGTGCAGAACCCCGCCAAGGCGTGGAAGGATAAGGAAACCAGAGCGTAACGCACGAAAGGGAGGGATTTAACATGAACGTACAGAATAAGGTCATCGTTATCACCGGCAGTGCAGGCGGCATCGGCTCGGCACAGGCGAAGCTGCTGGCCCGGAATGGGGCCGAGATCTGGATTCTGGATCTGGTGCAGGAGAAGATCGACCAGCTGGTGGAGGAGCTGAAGCGTCAGGGCGGCAAGGCCCACGGCGCCGTGGCGGATGTCACCAGCGAGGAGGAGTGGAAGACCATCGTAGAGCGCATCGTCTCCGAGAGCGGACGGCTGGATGTGGTGGTGAACAACGCCGGCATCAACATCCGCAAGCCCATCGAGGAAATGGTGAAGGACGAGTGGATGAAGATGATGGAGGTCAATACCGCCAGCGTCTTTCTGGCCACCAAGTATGTTCTGCCGGTGATGCGGAAGCAGGGGGGCGGCGCCATCATCAACACCTCCTCCATCTGCGGCCTCATCGGCCACATGAACACTCCGGAGGCCTACACGGCCACCAAGGGCGCTATCACCCTGCTGACCAAGTCTGTGGCAGCCCGGTATGGCAAGGACAACATCCGCTGCAACTCCATCCATCCCGCCACCGTGGACACGCCCTTTGTGGCGGCTCTGATGGCGGACCCGGTGAAGAAGCAGGCCCGGCTCAACGAGATCCCGCTGGGCCGCCTGACCTCCGTGGAGGATGTGGCCAATGCGGTGCTGTATCTGGCCAGCGACGAGGCGTCCTTCCTCAACGGCGTGAACCTGCCCATCGACGGCGGCGTGACGTGCTATTAAAAAATTGCGGAAGGAGTGAATGGATCCTTCCGTGTGAGATTTGCCGTCTGCTGTGCGGCACTGAGGCAAAAGAAAGCGGAGGGGGAAACCATGTTTCCCCTCCGCTTTGTGAGACGATCGGTATACAGTTGGATCGCAGGACCCGTTACAGGAGGTCACCGGCGGGCTGATAGCCGTAAAGACTGCGGGAGATGTCGGCGGAGGCCTGCCTCAGATCATCCAGCAGTCCACCCCGCAGGGCGGTGCGGACACGGGGGGTCATGCCGGAGATGCTGATGGAGCAGGAGACTTGCCCCGGTGCGGAGAACACCGGCACTGCCACGCAGGACAGACCCACCTCCACCTCCTCGTTGTCCATGGCGTAGCCGTCGGCCCGGATGTGCCGCAGCTCCGCCTGAAGCTGACGGGGGTCCACGATGGTGTTGAAGGTCAGAGCCTTCAGGGGTCCGGCGAGGATGTGCTGCTGCTCATCCTCCGGCATATAGGCCAGAATACACTTGCCCACGCCGGTGCAGTGGAGGTAGTTTTTGGTGCCGATCTGGGTGTTGATAGACAGCGACCGGCTGGACTCCACCTTGTCCACATAGATGACGCTGTCCCCTTGAGCCACGCCGCAGTGGGCGATCTCACCGTATTTCAGGCTGATCTGCTCCAGATAGGGGTGGACGGTGCGGATGATGCTGTTCTGGACCTTGATGGTGTTGGAGAAGCTCAGCAGCTTCAGGCTCAGCACATACTTCTGGTTATCTGCGTTCTGCTGCAGGTAGCCCAGCGTGGTCAGGGTGTTGATGAGACCGAAGGCGGTACTCTTGTTCAGCTCCAGTGCATCAGCGATCTCCTTGACGCTGCGCTCTCCGCCGCCGCACTGTTGAAGGTATTCCAGAATGGAGAAGGCCCGCTCCACCGACTGGATGGTTTTTGTGGTTGCCATATCTTTTCCTTCCTTGTTCGTTCTGTATCATAGAACATTGCGAACCAATCTAATCCAGACCATTATAGACCTTCTCACAGATAAAGTCAACTAATACCGGAAAACAGTCAAGTTTTTTAGAAAAGCAGAAGATATCCTATTGACAAAAGGCACCATGGATTTTATAATATTTTCAGAACGGTAAACGGTATTATAGAATAATCGCCAAACCAAGCCGCAGCCTGCGGCCAGTAACATAAGAAAAAGAGATATGTCATATTTGAAGGAGGAAACACAATGGAAAACCGTAGTAAGGCGATCCTTGGCATGGAGGACAGCGCATTTGCCCGCTCCCTGTTCAAGTCCATGGGCTACACGGACAGCGAACTGAAGGAGGGCAAGCCCCTGATCGGCATTGCCAACACCTGGAACACGCTGGTTCCCGGCCACTACAATCTGGACAAGGTGGCTGAGTATGTGAAAAACGGCATCTATGCCGCCGGCGGCACCGCTGTGGAGTTCGGCACCATCGCTGCCTGCGATGGCGTGGCACAGGGCCATGAGGGTATGCACTACATTCTGCCCTCCCGTGAGATCATCTGCGACTCCGTGGAGATCATGGCACAGGCCCACCGGCTGGACGGTCTGGTGCTGCTGGCCTCCTGCGATAAGATCGTGCCTGCCATGCTGATGGCGGCGGCTCGTCTGGATATCCCCTGCATTGTCTGCGTGGGCGGTCCCATGCTGGGCGGCATCGAGTTCGACGGCCGTAAGTCCGACCTGACCTCCATCTCCGAGGCCCTGGGTATGCTGAAGGCCGGTAAGATCACCGAGTGCGAGTACAACTCTCTGGAGAACACCGCCTGTCCCGGCTGCGGCTCCTGTTCCTTCCTTGGCACCGCCAACACCATGTGCTGCGTGTCCGAGGCACTGGGCATGACCCTGCCCGGCGGCGCTCTGATCCCCGCTGCTTACGCCGGCCGTCTGCGCCACTCCTTCGAGTCCGGCCGTGCCATTGTGGAGCTGTGCAAGAAGGGCATCACCGCCCGCCAGATCCTCACCAAGGAGGCCATCCGCAACGCCATCAAGGTGACCATGGCCATCTGCGGCTCCACCAACGCCGTGCTGCATCTGCCCGCCATTGCCAACGAGGCGGAGCTGGATATGAACGTGCTGGAGGAGTTCGAGGCCCTCACCAAGACCACGCCCCAGATCGCCAAGGTCAATCCCGCTGCCAAGCCGGAGATGGAGGCCTTCTACCGGGCCGGCGGTATCCCCCGTGTCATGCAGCATCTGGGCGGCCTGCTGGATACCTCCGTCATGACCGTCAGCGGCAAGACGCTGGCCGAGAATCTGGCCGGCTACGTCTACGAGTACCCGGAGGATCCCACCATCATCAAGACGGTGGAGGAGCCCTTCTCCAAGACCGGCGGCGTGGCCGTGCTGCATGGCAACCTCTGCCCCCGTACCGCCGTGTCCAAGCCCGGTGCCATCGATCCCTCCATGCACCGCTTTGTGGGTAAGGCCAAGTGCTACAACAGCGAGGAGGAGGCCGAGGAGGCCATCCTGGGCGGCAAGATCCAGGCCGGCGACGTGGTGGTCATCCGCTACGAGGGCCCCAAGGGCGGCCCCGGTATGCGTGAGATGTTCAAGGCCATGAAGTATATGTACGGCGTGGGCCTGAGCAAGTCCGCTGCCCTGATCACCGACGGTCGGTTCTCCGGCACCAACAACGGCTGCTTCGTGGGACATATCTCTCCGGAGGCTGCCGAGGGCGGTCCTCTGGCCATCGTTCACGACGGCGACGAGATCCTCATCGACGTGGATGAGGGCGTTCTGGAGCTGCACGTCTCCGACGAGGAGATCGCTGAGCGCTACAAGACGCTGAAGCTGCCCAAGAAGAACATCCCCAACGGCTATCTGCGGCTGTATGCCAAGGTGGCTGCCTCTGCCGACGAGGGCGCTATCATCAAGGCGTAACTCAGCATCCGACAGATAGAAAAATGCCGCACCGGTTGCTGCCGGGCGACGGATACGTTAGGAGGCAATGTAATGTCCGATAAGAAAATCATGAAAACCATGGACGGTAACGAGGCCTGTGCCACCGTTGCCTACCATTTCACCGATGTAGCCGGTATCTACCCCATCACCCCCTCCTCTCCCATGAGCGAGAAGGTGGATGAGTGGTCTGCCGCCGGTAAGAAGAATATGTTCGGCCAGCCTGTGCGGCTGGTGGAGATGCAGTCCGAGGCGGGCGCTGCCGGCGCCCTCCACGGCGTGGCGGAGGCCGGTGCGCTGGCCACCACCTTCACCTCCTCGCAGGGTCTGCTGCTGATGATCCCCAACCTGTACATCATGGCCGGTCACCGGATGCCCGCCGTGTTCCACGTGGCGGCCCGTTCCGTGGCCCAGCACGCCAACAACATCTTCGGTGACCATCAGGATGTCATGAGCTGCCGTACCACCGGCGTCACCATGATGTCCACCGGCAGCGTGCAGGAGGTCATGGATCTGGCCGCCGTGGCCCACCTGACCACTATCAAGACCCGTGTACCCTTCATCCACTTCCACGACGGCTTCCGCACCAGCCACGAGATCCAGAAGATCGAGGTCATCGATCTGGACAAGGTGGAGAAGCTGCTGGACCGTCAGGCGCTGGAGGACTATCATGCCATCGCCATGAACCCGGAGCATCCGGTGATGCGTACCACCGTGCAGGGCCCCGACGTCTACTACCAGTCTCAGGAGGCCAACAACGGCGCCTATGACAGCATCCCCGCTGTGGTGGAGGGGTATATGCAGGGCATCAACGAGATCACCGGCCGGGACTACCACATCTTCAACTACTATGGTGCCGAGGATGCCGACCGTGTCATGGTGATGATGGGCTCCGCCTGCGAGTGCGCCCGTGAGGTGGTGGACTATCTGTGTGCCAAGGGCGAGAAGGTGGGCCTGATGCAGATCCATCTGTTCCGCCCCTTCGACATGGAGTATTTCCTGAACGCCCTGCCCAAGACGGTGAAGAAGATCGCCGCCATGGACCGCTCCAAGGAGCCGGGTGCCATTGCCGGTGCTGTGTATCTGGATGTGTGCGCCGCCTTTGCCAACCGTGCCGATGCTCCGGAGATCTACGGCGGCCGCTATGGTCTGGCCTCCAAGGACGTGACACCCGCCCAGCTGAAGGCCGTGTTCGACAACATGAAGGATGAAGGCGGCAAGCACCTGTTCACCATCGGTGTCAACGACGACGTGACCCATCTGTCTCTGGATGTCCATGAGCCTCTCATCACCGAGTCCGCCGACACCGTGTCCTGCAAGTTCTGGGGTCTGGGCTCCGACGGTACGGTGGGTGCCAATAAGAACTCCGCCAAGATCATCGGCGACTACGCCGGTATGTATACGCAGGCCTACTTCGAGTACGACTCCAAGAAGTCCTACGGCATCACCAAGAGCCACCTGCGGTTCAGTAAGAGCCCCATCCGCTCCACCTATCTCATCAAGGCGGCGGATTTTCTGGCCTGCCACTCCCAGTCCTACATCACTCGCTACGACATGATCCACGAGATCAAGGACGGCGGCACCTTCCTGCTGAACACCTCTTGGACCGAGGAGGAACTGGCGGAGAAGCTGCCCGGCGACGTCAAGCAGTACATCGCCCGCCACAACGTGCAATTTTACATCGTGGACGCCAACCGTCTGGCCCGTGAGCTGGGCTTGGGCAACCACGCCAACATGATCCTGCAGGCCGCCTTCTTCAAGCTCTCCGGTGTGATGCCGGTGGAGGACGCCGTGCGCCATATGAAGGAGGCTGTGCAAAAGACCTACGCCAAGAAGGGCGAAAAGGTGGTCAACATGAACATGGCCGCCGTGGACGCCGGTATCAACAGCCCTGTGAAGGTCAACGTTCCCGCTGACTGGGCGAATGCCGCCGACGACCGCACCGTGGACGAGAGCCTGCCGGATGTGGTGAAGAACATCGTGGTCCCCTGCAACCGTCAGCGTGGCGACGATCTGCCTGTATCCGCCTTCCTGCCCTATCAGGACGGCACCTATCCGCTGGGTACCTCCAAGTACGACAAGCGTGGCATTGCTGCCTTCCTGCCCCAGTGGGACAGCAACAAGTGCCTGCAGTGCAACCAGTGTACCTTTGTCTGCCCCCATGCCGCCATCCGGGCCTATCTGGTGGACGAGGAGGAGGCCGCTGCGGCTCCCGCCGCCTTCACCACCGTTCCCGCCAAGGGAGCCAAGGGCTTGCAGTACCGCCTGCAGGTCAGCACGCTGGACTGCACCGGCTGTGGCAGCTGCGCTGCTTCCTGCCTTGCCAAGGATAAGGCCTTGACGATGCAGCCTGTGGATGATACTATGTATGATGAAACCAATTGGAACTATGCCCTGTCCCTGAAGGACAAGCCCGGTGTGTTCGACCGCAAGACCCTCAAGGGCAGCCAGTTCAGCCAGCCGCTGGTGGAGTTCTCCGGCGCCTGCGCCGGCTGCGGCGAGACCCCCTATGCCAAGCTCATCACCCAGCTGTACGGCGAAAAGACCTACTGGGTCAACGGCGTGGGCTGCTCTCTGGCTTGGGCCGGTGCATTCCCGTCCCTGCCCTATACCAAGAACAAGGAGGGCCGTGGCCCTGCCTTCTATGGCACCCTGTTCGAGGATCAGGCCGAGAACGGTCTGGGTGTGGTGCTGGCTACCAAGCAGCGCCGGGCCTACGTCAAGCAGGTGGCTCAGCAGCTGCTGCCGCTGGTCTCCGGCACGGAGCTGGAGGGTGCCATCCACGCATGGCTGGCCTCCTTCGACAATCTGGATGCCAACGATGCCGATGCCCGCAAGCTGACGGCGGCTCTGGAGTCCGCCTCCCTCACCGGTGAGGCTGCCGAGCTGGCCGAGAAGCTGCTGAAGAACAAGGATCAGCTGGGCAAGAAGGTGGTATGGCTTTTCGGCGGCGACGGCTGGGCCTACGACATCGGCTACGGTGGACTGGATCACGTCATGGCCTCCGGCGAGGATATCAACGTCTTTGTGGTGGATACCGAGGTGTACTCCAACACCGGCGGCCAGTCCTCCAAGGCCACGCCTGTGGGTGCCTCCGCCAAGTTCGCTGACGGCGGCAAAAAGACTGCCAAGAAGGATCTGGGCCGTCTGATGATGACCTATCCCAACGTGTATGTGGCCTCCGTGGCCATGGGCGCCAATCCCGCTCAGCTGATGAAGGCCGTCACCGAGGCTGTGGCACACAAGGGTCCCTCCATCGTCATCGCCTACGCCCCCTGCATCAACCACGGCATCAAGGCCGGCATGAACAACGTGCAGGCCGAGATGAAGAAGGCTGTGGACTGCGGCCTGTGGCCCCTGTACCGCTACGATCCCAACAAGACCGAAAAGCCCTTCTCTCTGGACTATAAGAAGCCCTCTGTGCCTGTGGAGGAGTTCTTCAACGGCGAGGTCCGCTATGCCGGCCTGAAGATCAAGTATCCGGAGACGGCGGCCAAGCTCTTTGCCGAGGCTCAGGTGGAGGCGGATGCCCGCTATGAGACCTATGTGGCGCTGGCGCACAGCTACAACAAGGACTAAAATACAGATAGAAAAAATCACAGCGTGACCCACCGGGACAGACGGCGCAAGCCGTCTGTCCCGGCTGTGTGTGTACGCAGCCCCCTGTGGGCGGGAAGGAATCCGGTATGATCGAATCATTTCTCTCGGTAGGCACACAGGTGCTGATCCTGTTCCTCATGATCGGCACGGGCTTCGTGCTGGGGAAGCTGCACCTCATCACCCACAAGGGTGCGGTGTCCATGTCCAATCTGCTGATGTATGTGGTGTCCCCCTGTATCCTCATCGTGGTGTTCCAGCGGCCGCTGGAGACGGAGACCTTCCACAATTTTTGGGTAGCGCTGCTGGCGGCGCTGGTGATCCACGGCATCAATATTCTGGTCAGTGAACTGGTCATCCGGGACCGGGATCCCATGCGAAAGAGCTTCTTCCGGTTTTCCGCCATTTTCTCCAACTGCGGCTTCATGGCAGTGCCGCTGCAGACGGCTATCCTGGGTTCGCTGGGTGTGTTCTACGGCTCGGCCTATCTGCTGGTGTTCACCGTCCTGACTTGGACGCTGGGCATCCAGCTGGTGAAGGGCGGCAAGATGGCGTTCTCATGGCGCACGCTGCTGCTGAACCCCGGCGTGGTCGGCGTGGCTATCGCCATGGTGCTGTACCTGCTGCAGATCACTCTGCCGGAGATCATTCTATCCCCCATTACATATCTCTCCGACAT
>ERZ1673747.3095-NODE-3095-length-11241-cov-7.046487_pt1 | contig 11241 bp, 8 predicted proteins | sample MGYA00580220_ERZ1673747 | MGnify/ENA primary metagenome ERZ1673747 (study PRJEB41218, sample SAMN15661769) | gut metagenome | host: Homo sapiens | place: Canada: London | collected 2015-08-20/2019-03-30 | study: EMG produced TPA metagenomics assembly of... | reverse complement strand
GACAGTCAACTGCTGCTACGGTCTTGTTATCATCATTCATCTTCATGTAGAAAGCTTTGATCTCCTTCGGATAATCGGTAACGAATACCGGACGTTTGTAGATCTCTTCTGTCAGATAACGTTCATGCTCTGTCTGCAGATCTGCTCCCCATGATACTTTGTATTCAAATTTGTCATTGTGCTTTTCAAGGATTTCGATTGCTTCTGTGTAAGTAACTCTTGCGAAATCAGAATTTGCAACGTTGTTCAGACGGTCGATCAGTCCTTTGTCTACAAAAGAATTGAAGAAGTTCATCTCTTCCGGAGCGTTTTCCATCACGTAGCGGATAACATATTTCAGCATGTTTTCTGCAAGGATCATGTCATCTTCCAGATCTGCAAATGCGATTTCCGGCTCGATCATCCAGAACTCGGCGGCATGACGTGTGGTGTTGGAATTCTCCGCACGGAATGTCGGTCCGAATGTGTAAATGTTGCGGAATGCCTGTGCATAAGTTTCACCGTTCAGCTGTCCGCTTACGGTAAGGTTTGTCTCTTTTCCAAAGAAATCTTTGGAATAATCAACAGTTCCGTCTGCATTTTTCGGCACATTGTTCATATCCAGTGTTGTTACCTGGAACATCTCTCCTGCACCCTCACAGTCACTTCCTGTGATCAGCGGTGTATGTACATATACGAATCCTCTTTCCTGGAAGAATTTGTGGATTGCATAAGCAGTCAGTGAACGTACTCTGAACACTGCCTGGAAAGTATTGGTTCTTGGACGAAGATGTGCAATACTTCTTAAATATTCAAAGCTGTGACGTTTTTTCTGAAGCGGATAATCCGGTGCAGAGGTACCTTCTACAACAACTTCTGTTGCCTGGATCTCAAATGGCTGCTTTGCCTGTGGTGTTGCGACAAGTGTTCCTTTTACAATGATTGCCGCACCAACATTCAGCTTGGAAATTTCGCCAAAGTTCTCCATATTATCATGATATACTACCTGAAGGTTTTCAAAGAAAGATCCATCATTTACAACGATAAATCCAAATGTCTTAGAATCACGGATACTGCGCACCCATCCCCCGATGGTCACTTCTTTATCCAGATATTCCTCTCTGTTTCTGTATAATTCTCTTACTGTTACCAAATCCATCTGTTCTGTTCCTCCGTATTACTCTCTTATATATTTCACATAACCCCAATGAGCCTTGTAAACATTGCCGACAGCTTCTGCTGCCATTTTCTACTTTTGCAATATGTCCAGTATACCATTAAACTACCGCAGTTGCAACGATGTAAAAAGAATCTGATTACATTTGAAAGTACTTTCGCAATGATTTTTTTATTGTACTCTAATCAATATTCCTTAATCGATAGTTCATTTTTCCTTAAGAAATTTTCTTTTTCTTTTATGATATAGACATATTTTGAACACAATTTATCTGTATACTAAGAGTCAGATAGTTGATAAACAACTATCTCCCCCCTCATAAAGTAAGCGCAATCGGGTTACCCCGATTGCCGCACTTTACTCTCATTCCTTTAGAAATTAAATAAAAGCACAAGAAAACCCGCTGGTCGAAAGATCAGCGGGTTTTCTCGTTACTGTTTATGAAACACAAAATATCAGGGAGCTGCAAAACAGCTCCCTAAATCACATACGATTATTCTTCTACATCCTGCACATCATAATACTTGATCAGCGCCTGTGTCCCAAGATCTCCAAGCCCTTCCTGTGCCAACTCTTCATAATTTGACAGTACCAGACTCAGCACCTCAAGACTCAGTCCGCTCATATTTGCCTCAGTCAGCGCAAGCTTCATATCCTTGATGAAATGCTTCATAAAAAATCCCGGTGCATAATCTCCGGCAATGATCTTTGGTCCGAAAGCATCCAACTGTTTGCTTCCTGCTGCCCCGGTAGAAACCGAATCAAAAAGGACATTCAGATCCAGTCCTTTGGCCTGCGCATAGGAAAAGGCCTCACATACACCACTTAAGGCACCGGCGATCATAATCTGATTAGCAAGCTTTGCATGCTGTCCACATCCGGCTTTTCCCTGATAATTGATGTTTGTTCCCATTGCTTTGAAAAGCTCCATACAAGCTTCATAATCTTCTTTCTCGCCGCCGACAAGGATGGATAATGTAGCGTTTTTTGCTCCGGTATCCCCACCTGTTACAGGCGCATCCAGCACATGAAATCCTTTTTCTGTGCCCTCTTTTGAAATCTTTTCTGCAAGCATCGGGCTTGTAGTTGTCATATCGATCAGATAGGTTCCCGGATCTGCATTTTCCAGAATACCGCCTTCATCGAAGTAAACCTCTTCCACATCTCTCGGAAAACCAACGATGGTGATCACTGCATCACATCCGGGTACACATTCTTTGATAGATTCATGGAAAATTGCACCCTCGCTGATCACATCATCGACTTTCGCTTTTGTTCTTGCGTAAATATGCAGTTCATAACCTGTTTTCATAAGGTTGCGCACCATGGATTTTCCCATGATGCCAACACCGATAAATCCAATTTTTTTCATAGTGAACTCCTCTACTTTGGACTTACAATCTTTCCTGCCACCGCGCAGCTTGCCGCTGTTTTCGGAGATGCCAGATAAATCTCGACCTTAGAAGTTCCCATACGTCCAAGGAAGTTACGGTTGTTGGTTGCAACCACACGTTCTCCGTCTGACAGAATTCCTCCGGTACGTCCACAGCAAAGTCCGCAACCCGGATGGGTAATGATCGCACCTGCCTCAGATAAAGTCGTAAGGATTCCCATATCTGCTGCCTGTTTGTAGATCTTACGGCTCGCCGGAGTCACGATCAGTTTTACAAAATCCGCAACTTTTTTGCCCTTTAACACTTCTGCTGCTGCCTGAAGATCCTCCAGACGTCCGTTTGTGCAAGAGCCGATAAATACCTGATCGATCTCGGTTCCTTCTACCTCGGATACATTTCTGATTTTGTCAACCTGTGACGGAAGGGCCATAACCGGTACAAAGTCCTCTGCTTTATAAGTGATCGTTCTCATATAAGTTGCATCCGGATCACCAACCAGACTCTTCTGATAATCATTTAATTCAATATTGCAATACTCGGCAGTTTTCTCATCCGGTGTGAAAAGTGCGCATTTTGCTCCTGCTTCGATTGCCATGTTTGCCATTGTCATACGGCTTGCAACTGTCATATTTTCAATGGTGCTTCCGGCAAATTCAAGTGCTCTGTAAGTCGCACCGTCTGCTCTCAAATCACCGATCAGTCGTAAGATGATATCCTTTGACATGACATTTTCCGGAAGTTCACCATCGATCACAACTTTGATCGTCTCCGGTACCTTGATCCACATCGTTCCGGTTCCAAGGATACTTGCCATCTCGGTATAACCGATACCGGATGAAAATGCTCCAACACAACCATAAGTTGTGGTATGGCTGTCGGTTCCGAATGCGATATCACCCGGTTTAACATAGCCAGCCTCTGTCATCAGCTGATGGCAGATTCCGTCACTTCTGTGTACATGTGTAAGTCCGTATTTATCTGCAAATGCATCTCCGGTACGAAAATGTCTGGTATCATCCTGCTGACTTGCCGGAACCAGATGATCATAGATCAGAACAACCTTGTCCGGATCATGCAGTTTCGTAAATCCCATTTCTTCAAATTTTTCTGCCACAAAGGGGATGAAAATATCATGGATCATCACGCGGTCAACGTTAACCGTCACAATGTCTCCCGGCTTTACGGCTTTTCCTGTATTATGTCTGATAATTTTTTCAATAATCGTCTCGCCCATTTTCTTCTCCTTTCCGGTTAATCCAGTCCATTCAGCTTGCGCATGGCTTTTACCAGACCGCCAGCCTGAATAATGCTCATCAGATTCTCCGGCAGAGAAGCAATCGGATATTCCTTGCCATTATAATCCACATGCTCATTCATCACTACCGTGATCTCGTCGCCCTCTTTCATATCATCATAAAGATCCGGCTGTTCAATCAGAAGAAGTCCGTTGTTGATCGAATTACGGAAAAAGATCCTTGCAAATGATTTGGCGATCACACACTGCACACCCATTGCCTTGATGATCTCCGGTGCCTGTTCTCTTGACGAACCGCAGCCAAAGTTCTTTCCTGCTACAATGATATCCCCCTTCTGGATCTGTCCGGCAAGTTCCGGACGAAGAGGAGAAAAGCCATACTGCTTCATATCATCGATTGTCTTGAGTGCAAGGTATTCAGTTGGAATGATGATATCGGTATCAATGTCATCTCCAAGAACCCATACACGTCCTGTAAATTTATCCATCTTATGTCACCTCGTCAAACGTAATTTCGTCTCTTACACATCACTTGCCAGTGCAATTTCTCCGGCAATGGCAGATGCTGTAACGGTTGCAGCCGATCCAAGATATACCTTGGAACTCGGATGTCCTGCACGTCCCTTAAAGTTGCGGGTTCCTGTACTGATCAGGACTTCATTTTCACCGATTACGCCCTGGCAGCTTCCCCAGCATACACTACAGTTCGGGTTCATCACGATCGCACCTGCATCCATGAAGATGTCGATCAGTCCTTCTTCCAGAGCCTGTCTGTAAATAGTCTGACTTGCCGGAACAACAAGGAATCTTACTTTTTCAGATACTTTCTTTCCTTTGATAACCTGTGCGCCTACACGGAGATCTTCGATACGTCCGTTGTTGCAGGATCCAAGGAATGCCTCATCAATCTTGATACCGCGCACGTCTTTTGCCGGCGCAAGATTGTCTACAAAATCCGGTTTTGCAACAACCGGCTCTACCTTGGATAAGTCAAATGTATATTCTCTTACATAATGCGCATCCGGATCGCTGTGATATACAGCCTTTGGCTCGCGTCCATGCTCTTTTAAATATTCCATTGCCACATCATCAACTTCAAAAATACCGGTCTTAGCTCCGGCTTCTACTGCCATATTGCAAAGTGCGATACGGTCACTGATTGTCAGAGTCTTCGCGCCCTCTCCGGTAAATTCCATCACCTGATAGTTACATCCGTTGGCTCCGACTTCACCGATGATGGTGAGGATCAGATCTCTCGCATATACACCTTCCGGCAGCTTTCCAACCAGGTTGAATTTCACAGTCTCCGGTACCATTACCCAGGAAGTTCCTGTTACCATACCGTAAAGGAAGTCTGTACATCCAACACCGGTTCCGAATGCACCAAGTGCACCGTAAGAACAGGTATGGCTGTCTGCACCAAAGATCAGCTCTCCCGGACGAACATAATTTTCCATCATAATCTGGTGGCATACACCTTTCCCTTCCCAGAAATCAATGTGGTTTGCCTTTGCAAAATCACGCATCTTCTTCTGGGATGCGGCTGTCTTTGGACAGTCAGACGGTACGTTGTGATCTACGATAAATACCAGCTTGCCTGTATCTGCAATATGTGGATTTTTTAATTTATTATTATACATATCAACGGTAAGATGTGTAGTTCCGTCATTACTCATCAGACGATCCAGTTCTACTGTATGGATGTCACCCGGCTTTACGCTTTCCACACCGGCTGCCGCTGCAATGATCTTTTCAGCAATTGTCATTCCCATCGTCTATTCCTCCTCACGGTTCAGAGACGCAATAAGTCCGCCCTGATTCAAAATATTCTGCATATATTCCGGCAGTTTTGTGCAGGAATAAACCTTTCCATTTGCCTCAGCGGTTCCTTCCAGCATATGAAGCTCCATCTGATCTCCAGTCTTTACTTCATCCGGAAGGTCTTTACAGACAATAGCAGGAAGTCCGATATTGATAGCATTTCTATAAAAAATTCTTGCAAATGATTTTGCGATAACAGCTTTTACACCTAACGCTTTTAACACACCCGGAGCCTGCTCTCTGGAAGATCCACATCCAAAGTTCTCTCCTCCGACCACGAAATCTCCCGGTTTTACCTTCTGTGCAAAATCCGGATCCAGAGATTCAAATGCGTGGCTCTTCATCTCCTCAAGATTCGGCAGCAACAGATACTGGGATGCGATGATCTGGTCTGTATCCAGATCGTTATGAAATTTAAAAATAGTCCCTTTTTCCATAAAGCATATTCCTTTCTGTATACACATGATTCCTTTATTTTAAGGCTTTTCCGGCATTTCCGCAAGGGAATATTTTAACAGGCTAACGTTGTACTTTATTCAATTCCTATTTTTCATAGGTTCCCTTGCAAATGATTTTTTCTTTTTGCATAAAGATTTTTCCACCTGCAATATAACTGTCAAGCTTCAGGTCATTGTCCCACAAAAGCAGATCTGCATCGGCTCCTTTTTGTATTGTCCCTTTCTTACCCTGCAATCCCAGTGCCTCCGCTACATGTGATGTCATATATGGAAGTGCATCTTCCAGCTTCATATCAAGCTCATGTACCATATACAGAAGTTCTTCCCGCAACGCATCTACTGAGGAAACACCGATTTCCAACAGGCTTCCGTCTTCTCTGTATTTTGACCAGCTTCCGTGTCCGTCGGAGCTGATGGTAATATGCTCCGTCGGGATTCCCTTTTCTTTTGCTTCTAAAATGCATCCGCCCGGACAAAAGTCCTCACTGATGCCACAGGTGAGATCGATGTATCCACCCTTTTCAAGCAACTGATAGCCCTCTTCCAGAAGACCTTTTCTGCGGTTCACATGAGTCGGACGGAAAATCTTGATCGGAATCATACTCTTTTCCAAAGCTTCAAACACCGGCGACAATCCAGCATCTGCATCTCCCATATGCAGCACCACGATTCCAGGTTTTCCGCTTAACATACCTGCCGTTCTGGTCTTGCTCGCAAGCTGGATCAGTTCACTTTCCGTCACATTCGGTGCCCGATGATCTGAAATGGCAAGTTTCACGCCAAGTACTTTTTCAACAAACATAATATCCCGATCTACCTCTCCGGTAATAGTCGGACTTGGATATCCATATGCACCGGTAAGCATATACGCACTTACCCCTTCTTCGCATAAAGCCTGTACTTTTGCGTAAAGATTTTCAACACTCCTTGTAAGTCCGTCCGTTCCAAGAAGTCCTACAACCGTTGTAATTCCGCCTTTTACCAGTTCTGACAGCTGAAGTTCCGGTGTACGGGTATGAAAGCTTCCTTCCCCACCGCCTCCGGTAACATGAACATGCTGATCAATAAACCCCGGTGTAAGAATTCTTTCCTCTGCATCAATAACTTCACATGCGATCGGAAAATCCTCGATCTTATCTTCCATACATTCAATTTTTCCCCCACATACTAAAAGATCCTTTTTTCCAACATACTCCGGTGCATAAACTTTTGCATTTTTAATAAGTAACATTTTCTTTCCTCCTCTTTATGACATTCTTTTATTTTCATACATTAATTTGTCTGCCTGATGAATTGCCTCCGCAATCGGATGTCCCCATGTGTATCTACTATCTCCCTTCCCTCTTAATTTTATCTTTCTATATTATCCTGCTTCTTCAGCAATTCCAAAAGCTCTTTTTCAGGAAGCGGCTTGGAAAAATAATAGCCCTGGATCATCTCGACTCCCCAGCTGCTGATCTGTTCCATTTCTTCCTGTGTTTCCACCCCTTCGGAAACAATATGATAATTCATTTTATGAAATGTTTCTACAACACTTTCATAGAAAATTGCCCGTTTCTCATCCCTGCAGATATCAAAAAGCAGAGATCTGTCAACCTTGATCACAGAAAACGGAAGCCTCATTACCGTATTCAGATTCGCATATCCGGAACCAAAATCATCCAGACACAAACCAATGCCAGCGTCCGTAAATTCCTCCGCAACTCTTCTTAGACCCGCATTGCATTCAGTCGCAACCGTTTCCGTGATTTCAAACTGTATCCAGTTATGTGGAATCTTATAAGCATCCATAATCCGGATAAAATGTCTGCTACAGTCATTTCTCATCAGATCCAGAGAAGACAGGTTCACTTTTACATTCAGAAGATGCCTCATCAGGTATCGGTTTTCTCCTAAAAATCTGCAGACACGACTAAACTGTAGATCTGTGATCTGTTCGATCATATGATTTTTTTCTGCAATCTGAATAAATACATCTGGTGCGATCCAGCCAAGCTCCGGATGCTGAAGGCGACTTAGCGCTTCCAGTGTGATAAAGCATTTTTTCCGTGTAGAGTAAACCGGCTGATAGTATATCTCGAACAGATCCTCTGTAATCGCCTTATGCAAATACTGTTCTACCCGTTTATTATAAAGGAAACCATTCATCGTCTGATAATCATCCTGTATCACCTCTGTCAGACCATTTTTCGCAGATAAGGCTTCCAGATATTCAGCATATTCTAGAATAAGCCCGCTGTCTCCGAGTTTCTGCGCATTCATGATCCCGCTTATGATCACAGGCATCGTAATAATTTTATTGTTGACATTCAGCTTACTGTTTCCATCAAACATTCTCTTCAGCTGCGTAAGATAATATTCATATTCTTCAAGTGAACCAGTAAGTATCATAAAACTCTTTCCCGTTGTACGAAATGCTTTTTTCCCGCACATCTCACCAAGTTTTCTTGCTGTCAGCTTTAAGATTGAATTACCGCCCTGTACCCCTGCGATTTTATTAATGTGCTTCAATTGATAAAGATACACCGTAATAATGTGAAATGATTTTCCCGCACTGATCAGCTCATTGCTTTTTCTGGCCAGATACAGATGATTATATAATCCGGTAAGTGTATCGATATTTGCATGAGGATTGTTGATCGTAATAAATAGTACCAGAATTCCCAGACTCATACCAAACCCTGTTGTAAGAAGCGGATGATATAAAAGCTGGATCACCACTCCCGCACCGGATATCAACAGGATTTCCAGCAGACTCTTCACTTTTTGATAGCCCAGTTTTTTCCGCCATATGACAATAAGGATCAAGGCTGCTGCCATATGACAAAGTGCACTGTAATACATCAGCATATACCATGGACCTTTCATATAGCCTGCCGGTATATCAAAATAAAACAGCTTTTCTGTGAACGAGTTTGTCAGAATCATCCCCATCAGAATGAATGTCGGCACACCTGATAAAAACATCTTTTTTGCCGAAATGATCTTATTATCATGTAATGTCTGAATATAACAGATCACCGTAAACGGCAGCAATGCCTGAAGCAGATAAAAGATCGTTGTTGCAAGCATTGCAGCAATTTCACAATTACTATTTGGAAAAGAAATATAATAATTACTGGCAAGTTCCGCAACCACATTTAAAATACCGATGATGGCAAAGAAAAGGAATACCTGATTATTCAGATCCTCTGCTCTTTTCTGTCCCAGAAAATACCATAAAACCAGCAACAATATAACCATTGCCGCAATAAGAAAATCTATATTATAAGTCATATTTATCCTCCGCCGGTTTTATTTATTTGAACAAAGCATATCGTCTGCCTGCTGTTCCAGAACACTCCTTTCTGCACTCTGGATGCTTCTTGCCGTTCGGATAACCGTTTCATCACCCATCTGTCTTCCAGATATATCATTAATCTTCTTCAGTTCTACAATTTTCACAAACAACAATAATACATTTTCAAGTAAAATCGCACCCTCCTGGATCTCTTCAATATACATCTCAAATGATTTCCGGTTTTTCATATCTGTCATCCGGTCTTCCAAGGACATTCTCCTATAAATCTCCTGTTCCAGGCAAAACTGAATGTTGTTGGATACTTTACAAAGCAATCCCCAAAACAAAACAGCAATATAAAGAAGAATGCCAAACTGGAAAATAGATTCATACCAGTAAATGGATAATACCCAGTACAGTACCAGTGCGATTACACCGCTTATCCCTAATACACCAAATGCCTTTAGACAGAGATTTACTTCCTTCTCCTGCGTTTTCCGATACTCTTTCCACAAAAGAAGAATCATAGACACAACCCCCGTAAATAATAAAAGATGTGTGATAAATAACATGTCTATAAAAGGAATCCTAAACAGAAAATACAAGAATCCCTGTAAAACAGCATTTGCATAAAGAAGAAAAATCCAGACCTGCGGTATCCATCTTACACTTTCACTCACTGTATTTTGTACAAATAACAGCATGAGAACAGGCATCGTCATAAACGCATAAAAGGATATCAGTGTTCCTGCTGCGTTCTGACTTCCATACATCTGATAAATCCCTGAATCAAAAATGCACCACAGACTGCATAGAATCAAAAACAGTGCTACATTTAAAAATTTTTTTTCTACAATTTGTCTGTGTCTGGTATATAAAAAGACAATCACCGAGACGAGACCGAGACCAGTCATTCCCAAAATCATCAGTATCGAAAAAAATGATCCTAGAAGATGCTGCCTAAAAATAAAACAAAACTCTCCGATCATCGGGGCATACACATATAGTCTGGCATTCTTTTTAGTTTCATAGCTGATTGATAACACTTCCTGCCCGATTTTCTCCGGCAAAGAAATATCTGCCCATATTTTCCCTTTCATCTGCCTGTTTTTTTCAAATCTGTTATCTTTATATTGGTAGAGAAGCCGGTCTCCTATGCAGACTTCCAGCTGATACCATCCATTGCTGAAGGTGTACAACTCGCCCCTTTCCGACTCCGTACCCGGCTGATACAGTATTTTGACAAAAATAAGCAACAATGTCACAATGAGCAAAATGCAGAATGCTTCAATTTTTTTCCATTTCTTTCCTTTTTTCATTTCCCTCATCTCCTATGCATTCTGCCGGAAGCTTTTCTACATAGAAAATGTAATTTCCTATGCAAAAAAGTCACCTGCGTTATACAGGTGACTAAAATTTAAGCCGAATAGCTTTTTTCACTTACTCTATTAACCTATCCGCATCTTCTTATTGCAACCGGCTGACATAGCGTACTGCCTTAGTCCCTTTGGCTTTGCGTCACAGTTTTTCAACAGCTTTGCCCCTATAAACATAATTCAAGTATAGCATATTCAAGATGACGAAACAATATTTTAATTGTTATAATAATCTATAGTTTTACACATAATCCATAACAAGAAACATCGGATACTTTCTGATATATTCTTCCATCTGCTCAATGGCACCCGAAAGCTGATTTTCAATATATTTTCTGTTATTTTTTGATGTAGGAAGCACATTCTTCACATACCGCATTTTTATATATGGTATATTATATTTGTATACCAAAAAATCTGGAAACAATTGTTTCCAGATTTCTCCTAGAGGCGCCAACCAGATTTGAACTGGTGATAGAGGTGTTGCAGACCTTTGCCTTA
>ERZ1673747.3089-NODE-3089-length-11258-cov-4.448808_pt1 | contig 11258 bp, 8 predicted proteins | sample MGYA00580220_ERZ1673747 | MGnify/ENA primary metagenome ERZ1673747 (study PRJEB41218, sample SAMN15661769) | gut metagenome | host: Homo sapiens | place: Canada: London | collected 2015-08-20/2019-03-30 | study: EMG produced TPA metagenomics assembly of... | reverse complement strand
CAAACAGGGAGAACTGCAGGTTATGGTGGGACCCCGTTCAGCACTTTTTACTCCATTTGGAAGACTGAGGTTGATCATTATTGATGAGGAGCATGAATCTTCTTATAAAAGTGAAAACAGTCCAAGGTATCACGCCCGGGAAACGGCTATCCACAGAGCAAAGCTGGAAGGCGCAAGAGTAATTCTTGGTTCTGCAACTCCATCTATGGAAGCTTATTACAGGGCGAAAGAAGGAGAATATGTCCTTGTAAAGCTGGAAGCCAGATTTGAAGAAAGACCTCTTCCCAGGGTATCAATTATTGACATGAGGGAACAACTAAAAAAAGGAAACCGCCTTGCCCTCAGTCTGGAACTGAGAGAAGACCTGAGCCAGTGCCTGAAAAAAGGGGAGCAGGCCATGTTGTTTCTCAACCGCCGTGGCTACGCAGGGTTTGTTTCATGCCGTTCCTGCGGTTATGTAATGAAATGTCCTCACTGTGACGTTTCCTTAAGTGAGCATAATGGCAGAAAGCTGATCTGTCATTACTGTGGTTATGAAACTGTGAAACCGGACAAATGTCCAGTCTGTTCTTCCCCATATATAGGCGGTTTTAAAGCGGGAACCCAGCAGATCCAGCAGGTGGTAGAAAAAGAATTTCCAGAGGCAAGAGTTCTTCGAATGGATTACGACACTACAAGAGCTAAGGGAAGCTATGAAAAAATTCTGTCTGCTTTTTCCAGGCATGAGGCCGATATTTTGATTGGAACCCAGATGATCGTCAAGGGACATGATTTCCCGGATGTTACTCTTGTGGGGATCCTTGCTGCAGACTTATCCCTGAATGCTGATGATTATCGCAGTGGTGAGCGCACTTTTCAGCTTCTTACCCAGGCTGTGGGACGAGCAGGAAGAGGAAAGAAAGAAGGTCATGCCCTGATCCAGACTTATAGTCCGGATCATTACAGCATTCAGACAGCTGCAAAGCAGGATTACGAAGAATTTTATCAGGAAGAGATGGGATACCGTCTTCTTATGGATTATCCTCCGGCTGCCCATATGATGGCAGTGCTTGGTTCTTCGGAGGATGAGAAGCTTCTTGAGACAGCCATGCACTATCTTGGCCTGTTTACAGGAAAAATATATGCGGGAAAAGATCTTCATGTGATCGGTCCCGCTCCTGCGTCTGTAGGGAAAGTAAAGGATGTATACAGAAGAGTACTTTATCTGAAACATGAGAATTATGATCTGCTTGTCCGGATAAAGGACAGGCTGGAGGAATATATAGAAATCAATTCCGGCTTCAGAAAAGTTAATATACAATTTGATTTTTCATAAAGCGAAATACCGGAAATAAAGGGCTGCGTTAAGGTGCAGGGCTTTGGAACAACGGGTATTTCCAAATTCAAAGATAAAGGAGATAACACAAAGATGGCACTTAGAACAATCAGAACAGAGGGAGATTCCGTTTTAGAAAAAATCTGCAGACCAGTAGAGAAAATCGACAAACGTACAAAGGATCTGGTAGGAGACATGCTGGAAACCATGTATGACGCATGCGGTGTTGGTCTTGCAGCTCCCCAGGTGGGTATATTAAAGAGAATCGTAGTGATCGATATTGGAGATGGTCCAATTATTCTTATCAATCCGGAAATTCTTATGACATCCGGTGAGCAGACTGGCGAGGAAGGATGTTTAAGTGTTCCGGGAATGTCCGGTCAGGTTACCCGTCCCAATTATGTGAAGGTAAAAGCTCTTGATATGGATATGAATGAGCAGATATATGAAGGAGAAGGACTACTTGCCCGTGCATTTTGTCATGAGCTGGATCATCTCGACGGAAAAATGTACACACGTCTGGTTGAAGGTGAATTACATCATGTAAGTTATGACAATGAGGAGGAAGAGGAATAAATGAAAATTGTTTATATGGGAACGCCGGATTTTGCAGTCAATCCCCTTCATGCACTGGCTGAAGCAGGCTATGAGGTGGCTGGTGTTGTGACCCAGCCGGATAAGCCGAAGGGAAGGGGAAAGACCATGCTTCCCACTCCTGTAAAAGAAGAGGCATTGAAACATGGGTTCCCGGTTTACCAGCCTGTGAAGGTACGCGATCCGGAATTTTTACAGGTTCTGGAGAAACTGGAACCCGATATTATTGTGGTAGCTGCTTTTGGACAGATCATTCCCAAAAGCATTCTGGAGCTTCCGAAATACGGATGTATTAACATCCATGCATCCCTGCTTCCGAAATACCGCGGTGCAGCTCCTATTCAGCAGGCAGTTATTGATGGGGAAAAGGAGTCAGGGGTTACGATCATGAGAATGGGAACAGGTCTTGATACAGGAGATATGATCTCAAAGATCGTAGTGCCGATTGCAAAAGATGAGACGGGCGGAACTCTGTTTGATAAGCTTGCAGAAGCAGGAGCGAAGCTTCTTGTTGAGACATTGCCTCACATTTTTGATGGCACAGCTGTTTACGAGAAACAGCCGGAGGAAAGCCCTACTCCATATGCCGGTATGATCACCAAACAGATGGGATTGATCAATTTCGGGAAATCAGCCGAGGAACTGGAAAGACTGGTGCGAGGTTTAAATCCGTGGCCAAGCGCATTTACCTTCTGGAATGGAAAAACTTTGAAGGTATGGGAAAGCTTTGTAGTAAAAAGTGAAGAAACTGGCGCAGAAAAGTCAGAACCTGGAACAGTAGTAAAAACAGACAAAAAAGGAATTTACGTGGCTTGCGGTGAGGATGTTCTGGTACTTTCACAGGTACAGTTAGAAGGAAAAAAGAGAATGGATGCGGATGCATTCCTTCGTGGATGTCATATAGAAACCGGAAGCAGATTCACAGATAAAAAGGAGTGATCTTATGTACGGATATGGATATCCTTATGGATTTTATGTTGATCCTACTTATGTATTGCTGATCATTGGAATGGTGCTGGCACTGGCTGCATCTGGAAAGATGAAAAGCACTTTTGCACGCTATCAGCAGGTGCGCAGCCATTCCGGTCTTACAGGAGCTCAGACTGCCCAGAGGATTTTAAATGCAGCCGGAATTTATGATGTAACGATTGTCCCAATTTCCGGTAGACTTACAGATCATTATGATCCGAGAACAAAGAGGCTGGCACTTTCACAGGACGTATATGGAAGAACTTCTGTGGCAGCTGTATGTGTCGCTGCCCATGAGTGTGGTCATGCCATTCAGCACAATATAAATTATGCACCGCTGAATATCCGTTCAGCTATTGTTCCAGTGGCAAATATCGGATCTTCCCTTTCCTGGCCGATTTTTCTTCTGGGACTGATCCTTTCCATACCGGCACTTACAACTGCAGGAATTGTGCTGTTTTCACTGGCGGTACTGTTTCAGCTTGTAACACTTCCGGTAGAATTCAATGCTTCCTCAAGGGCTTTAAAAATGCTGGAAAGCACAGGGATTTTAAGCTGTGAGGAAAACAAAGGTGCGAAGAAGGTTCTTACAGCGGCAGCCCTTACTTATGTAGCAGCTCTTGCTTCTTCCATTTTACAGCTTCTGAGACTGATCATACTTTCCGGAGGTAGAAGACGGGATGATTAACGGAATCAATTCCAGGGAGATGATCCTGGAAATTTTACTTGAAATCGAAGAGGGCGAGCACAGCCATGTGGCAATTCGGAATGCCCTTTCCAAATATCAGTTCCTTCCCAAACAGGACCGGGCATTTATTACCCGTGTCTGTGAAGGAACGCTGGAATACCGGATTCAGATTGATTACATTATCAATTCTTTTTCCAAGGTGACAGTTGATAAGATGAAGCCTGCAATCCGGGAAATTTTAAGAAGTGCAGTATATCAGCTGAAATACATGGATAGTGTGCCAGACAGCGCAGTGTGCAATGAGGCTGTGAAGCTGGCGCAAAGAAAAGGTTTTTATAATCTGAAGCCTTTTGTAAATGGTGTTCTTCGTACCATAGCCCGGGAAATGGATCAGGTCCGGTTCCCTCAAAAAGAAGATGATCTGTTGAAATATCTTTCTGTAAAGTATTCCATGCCAGAGGTGCTGGTAACCAGGTGGCTGGAAGCCTATGGAGAAGAAACAACAGAGAAGATACTGGCGGATTTTCTTATGGAACATCCTCTTACCATCAGATGCCGGACTTATCTGAATTCCAAGGAAGAGGTTATAAAAAGCCTGGAAAGTCAGGGCGTTCATGTAGCGCCTGCTCCATATCTGCCTTATGCATACAGCATTTCTGAATTTAACCATATTCTTGCACTGGATGCTTTTATCAAGGGTAAAATCGTCGTGCAGGATGTAAGTTCCATGCTGGTTGCGGAGGTTGCAGATCCGAAGAAGGGCGATTACGTTATTGACGTGTGTGCTGCGCCAGGTGGAAAGAGTCTTCATATGGGAGACAAGATGGAGGGATATGGAACGGTAGATGCAAGAGATGTAAGCCAGTATAAAGTCAATCTGATCGAGGAAAACATCCAGCGTACCAATTCTATTAATGTACAGGCAAGAGTGCAGGATGCTACTATTTTTGATCAGGATTCAGAACTGCTTGCAGATGTTGTAATTGCAGATGTACCTTGTTCCGGGTATGGAGTGATCGGCAAGAAGCCGGAGATCAAATACCGTGTTACGCCACAGAAACAGGATGAAATAGTGATTCTGCAGAGAACCATTCTGGATCGCGCAGCAAACTATGTGAAGCCAAGAGGAGCGCTGATCTTCAGTACCTGTACCATTGCAAAAGAAGAAAACGAAGAGAACATGATGTGGTTTTTGAATAATTATCCATTTAAGCTGGAGAGCCTGGATCCTTATCTTCCAGAGGAGCTGCACTCAGAGACAACTGCACTTGGATATCTGCAGCTGCTTCCTGGAGTACATAAGACAGACGGCTTCTTTATTGCGAAATTCAGAAGAAAATAGGAATATAAATATGACAGACATTAAGTCGATGACGAAAGACGAACTGAAAAATCTGATGATCGAACTGGGAGAGAAACCCTTTCGGGCAAAGCAGATCTACAGCTGGTTACATGAACATCTGGTAACCTCTTATGATGAGATGGGAAACATACCAGGAAAATTAAAAGAAAAACTGAAAGATTATCCCATAGCGGCATTGGAAATGGTGGATGAACAGGTTTCTGCCATTGACGGCACAAGAAAATATCTGTTCCGCCTTTCTGATGGAAATGTGATCGAGAGTGTTCTTATGCGTTATAAGCATGGAAATTCCGTATGTATTTCGTCACAGGTAGGCTGTAAAATGGGGTGCCGTTTTTGTGCTTCCACTATTGGAGGCTGGACAAGAAACCTTCTTCCTTCGGAAATGCTGGATCAGATTTACAGGATCCAGAGCATAACGGGAGAGCGGGTATCTAATGTAGTAGTAATGGGAACTGGCGAACCTATGGATAATTATGATCATATTGTACGCTTTGTACATCTGCTTTCCGATGAAGATGGTCTTAACATCAGCCAGAGGAATATCACCGTATCGACCTGCGGAATTGTTCCGAAAATTTATGAGCTTGCAAAGGAAAAACTGCAGATTACCCTTGCCTTGTCTCTGCATGCACCAAATGATGAAAAAAGACAGGAGCTTATGCCTATTGCACAGCGGTACAGTATGGACGAAGTCCTGGATGCATGTCGCAATTATTTTCAGGAGACTGGAAGGAGAATTACTTTTGAATACAGTCTTGTGGCTGGTGTTAATGACAGTGACGAAGATGCAAGAGAGTTGAGCAGCAGAATCCATGATATTAACTGTCATGTAAATCTAATCCCGGTAAACCCTATTAAGGAGCGTTCTTACAGGCGTTCTACGCATCAGGCTGTAGAGAATTTTAAAATAAAACTTGAAAAATGCGGAATTAATGTTACTATTAGAAGGGAAATGGGCAGTGACATAGACGGTGCCTGTGGACAATTACGAAAAAGTTATATGGAAAAAAGTTACGATCCGCAGTAACGAAAAACTGGTGTTGCTATGTTGAACAACAGTACGAAAAGGACAGAAAGCGAGAAGTGACATGAGGGTATATTCAGCTACGAATATAGGAATGAAGCGGAAGATGAACCAGGATTATGTGTTCGCTTCCCAGGACACAGTTGGAAATCTCCCGAACCTCTTTGCTGTTGCTGATGGAATGGGAGGGCACAATGCAGGTGATTATGCTTCCTCTCACGCGGTCAGGATACTGGTAGATGAAATCAGGGAGGATACGGATTATAATCCTGTAAAGGTAATCCGTCATGCCATTGAGACTGCGAACACAGAAATTATAGAACAGGCGCAGAAGGATGAGAAGCTTCGTGGAATGGGAACTACCATGGTAGTAGCCACCATTGTAGGTCAGTATGCTTATGTTGCCAATGTGGGAGATAGCAGACTATATGTGGTGGATAAACAGCTGAGGCAGATTACCAGGGATCATTCACTGGTTCAGGAAATGGTAAGAATGGGTGAAATCACTGCTGAGGAGGCAAGAAATCATCCGGATAAAAACATTATCACCAGAGCTCTGGGAGCAGAAAAAACTGTAGACGTGGATTTCTTTGATATGCGTCTGGAACCGGGAAGTACGATCCTGATGTGTTCCGATGGTCTCAGCAATATGGTGGAAGACAAAAAAATGGAAGAAATCATATTGAATTCTGATGAGGATATCACCTGGAAAGGAAATACTCTTATCCAGGAAGCCAACAACAACGGCGGCAAGGATAACATTGCAATCATATTGATAGAACCATTCACGAATGAGGTGGAAACATGTTAAAGACAGGTATGATTATAGCAGAACGCTATGAAATTGTAAGTAAAATCGGTACCGGCGGAATGGCGGACGTATATAAGGCAATGGACCATAAACTAAACCGTTTTGTGGCAGTTAAGGTTCTGAAGCCGGAATTCAGGGAAGATGCAACTTTTGTAAAGAAATTCAGAAGTGAAGCGCAGGCAGCAGCAGGTCTTACCCATCCAAACATAGTAAATGTATTTGATGTAGGCGATGATGAGGGTGTTTATTATATCGTAATGGAGCTGATCGAGGGAATCACTCTTAAGGAGTATATTTCCAAGAAAGGCAAGCTTTCGGTAAAGGAAGCTACCAGTATTGCCATTCAGGTATCTATGGGACTTGAGGCAGCACACAGCCACGGCATTGTACATCGTGATGTGAAGCCGCAGAATATTATTATTTCCACAGACGGCAAAGTAAAGGTAACAGACTTTGGAATTGCAAGAGCTGCTTCTTCCAATACCATCAGCTCTAATGTTATGGGGTCTGTACATTACAGCTCACCGGAGCAGGTACGAGGTGGCTACAGCGATGAGAAGAGTGATATCTACTCACTTGGTATCACCTTATATGAAATGGTAACAGGACGTGTCCCTTTTGACGGAGATACTACCGTTGCCATTGCAATCAAACATCTTCAGGAAGAGATGGTGCCGCCAAGTGTTTATTCCCCGGATCTGCCGTACAGTCTGGAACAGATCATTATGAAATGCACCCAGAAGAGTGTGGACCGCAGATATAATAAGATGGAGGACGTGATCGAGGATCTGAAGCATTCTCTTATTGACCCGCAGGGAGATTTTGTGAAGCTTACATCTGTAGATACAGATGCTAAGACGGTTGTAATTTCTGATGAAGAGCTTGGAGAGATCAAGCATACTCCGAAGCAGACTCTTAAGCCGGATATAGAAACTCTGGAAAAAGAACTGAATGAGACAAACTACGATGATGATGACGATTTCGAGTATGATAATAAGGAAGAGAGCTCGAAAGGCTCCAGAAAGAACCGGGATCGTGAACGAAGCAGAGAGCGGGAAGAGAGAGAAAGACGTATCAAAAAGCAGAAAAGAGGCGTCAGTGTAGCTGGAAGTATTATTGCTTTGATCATAGGTGCCGCAGTTCTGATCGCGGTAATTCTTGTTGTGGGAAAGGCAGCAGGTCTGATCGGAGACAGCAAGGATTCTTCTTTGGATCAGCAGAATCAGCAGGCACAGGTTACCCAGGCTGCTGACGAAGATGATGGTATGGTACCAGTACCTGATCTTATCGGTAAGACAGAGGCTGAGGCACAGGAACTTTGCGCTTCTGTAAATATCGGAATGACCTACAAAGGTGAAGAGGCTTCCACACAGGAAAAAGGCAAGATTTCTTCACAGGATCCTGTACAGGGAACAAAGGTAGCTAAAAATTCAACTGTTAACTATTATTTAAGTAAAGGTTCTGAGTCCGTTACCCTTACAGATATGTTCGGTCAGAATGGCGCTTTGGCGCAGGAAACTCTGGAAAGCCAGGGCTTAACGGTTCAGATCAATAAGATTTACCCGGATGAAAGTCAGTCTTCTATGGTAGACATTGGATGTGTCCTTGATACTGAGCCTGCAGCAGGAACTACTGTCAAGGCAGGCGATACAGTTACTCTTACCATCAGCCGTGGTATTAATTATGGTGACAGTGTACAGGTGCCAGATGTAACCGGAATGGAGAAGAATGATGCGATTGCCAAGCTTGGCAAATTCATTAATATTAATGTGGAAATGCAGATGAGCACAGACGTTGCAGAGGGAACTGTTATCTCTCAGGATCCTATAGGATATACAGATGACAACCCGGTATATGCAGATCCGGATAACGATACGATCACTCTTATTGTAAGCAGTGGAAGTCAGGATACTTCTTCACAGAATACTGAGGATCAGAGTTCCTCTGATACTACTGCAGCAGTAGCAAATGGCGAAGTATGGAAATGTACACAGAAACTGAAGACGCCTATCGGATATAATGGAGGTCTGATCAGACTGGAGCTTGTTCAGAATGTAGGCGGCGCTCCAAAAGCAAGCTCTGTGGTAGAAGGACAGCAGCTTACTTTCCCATATCAGCTGGATATTACAGGTGCACCAGGAGTTGCTGAGGGTACTTTATATCTGTCTGAGCAGCAATCTGATGGAAGCTATCAGGAACTTGGCCATTATCCTCTTACTTTTGAGAAGGTTGAGTAATCCATGCAGGGAAAGATCATTAAAGGAATTGCAGGTTTCTATTATATCTATGCGGAAGACGGCAATATTTACGAATGTAAGGCAAAAGGAATTTTTCGAAAGGATAATTTCAAGCCTCTGGTAGGTGATAATGTGGAGATTACCGTTTTGAATGAGGAGGAGAAGGAAGGCAGTGTAACTTCCATTCTTCCCCGCCGCAATTCACTTATCCGTCCTGCTGTTGCCAACGTAGATCAGGCATTTTTGATTTTTGCCATGGAGAATCCAAAGCCTAATTTCCTTCTTCTGGACCGCTTTCTGATCATGATGGAGCAGCAGAAAATTCCCGTGGTTATCTGCTTCAATAAGAAAGATGTGGGAGAGAAGAAAGAAATGGAAAAGCTTTACGAAATATACACTGGATGTGGATATTGTGTAGTGCTTTCCAGTACCTATGAGGGAGAGGGAATGGACGAGATCCGCGAGATACTGAAGGGAAAAACAACAGTAGTTGCAGGACCTTCCGGTGTGGGGAAATCTTCCATTACCAACTGTATGCAGGGTGAAGTGCAGATGGAGACTGGCGAGATCAGCAAAAAACTGAAGCGCGGCAAGCATACCACCAGACATTCCCAGGTAATCCCGGTGGAGAAGAATACTTTCCTGGTGGATACTCCGGGATTTTCTTCTTTGTATCTTACCGATATGAAGGAAGAGGAGCTTCGGGATTACTTCCCGGAATTTGTAATGTATGAGCCGCAATGCCGGTTTCAGGGGTGTATGCACATTCATGAACCGGGCTGTGCAGTGAAGAAAGCTCTGTCTGAAGGTAAAATTAGTCAGCAGCGGTATGACAACTATCTGGCTTTATATGAGGAATTAAAAGAGAAAAGGAGATACTAAAACTATGTATCAGCTATGCCCTTCCATTTTATCAGCGGATTTTAACCGTCTGGGCGAACAGATTAAAATTCTTGAAAACGAAGGAGTTGAATGGCTCCATATTGATGTTATGGATGGAGATTTTGTACCGAGCATTTCCTTTGGTATGCCGGTGATCAAATCCATCCGTAAAGAATCCAAGATGTTTTTTGATGTTCATCTTATGGTGACAGAGCCGGAAAGATACATTCAGGATTTTGTAAATTGTGGTGCGGATTCCATCACCGTTCATGCTGAGGCATGTGAGGATCTGGAACGTACTATAGAGCGTATCAAGGATGCAGGAGTGAAAGTTGGTGTTTCCATCAAGCCTGCAACTCCGGTAAATGATATCAGCCATATGCTTGAGGATGTGGATATGGTTTTGGTAATGACTGTTCAGCCTGGCTTTGGCGGACAGAAATATATGGACGAGTGTACAGAGAAGATTCAGGAACTGAGAGAACTGATCGACAAAGAGAATCTGAATGTGGATATTGAGGTTGACGGTGGAATCAATGAAGGTACCATAGAGACTGTTATGAAAGCTGGTGCCAATATCTTTGTTGCCGGATCCTGGGTATTCGGCGGTGATATTGCCCAGAATGTCCGCCATATTCAGAAACAGATCGAAGAGATTGGTGACAGGATTGAGTGAGAGATAGAATGATAGATACAGTAATCGTAAGCGGGGGCATGATCCAGAAAGATTTTGCCCTCGATTTTATAAGAAAAATAGAAGAAGAGCGAAAAGGAAAGAAGCTGCTTTTGCTGGCGGCTGACAGAGGACTGGATTTCTTTCTGGAAACAGGTCTTGTCCCGGATATTGTGGACGGTGATTTTGACAGTTTATCAGGTGCTGGAAAGGCATATCTGGAGAGTCTTGACCATACAGAAATTGTCAGACTGAATCCTGAAAAGGATGATACAGATACCCAGTCTACTTTAAATCTGGCAATAAGAAGAGGGGCAAAGAATATTCTTATTCTTGGCGCAACTGGTGGAAGACTGGATCATTTTATTGGAAACATGGGACTTTTGGGATATGGCAGACAAAAGGGTGTCAATGTGATCCTGGCAGATGCTCAGAATTACATCTGTCTTGTGGAAAATGGCCATATTATTCGAAAAGACAGTCAATTCGGAAAATATGTTTCCTTTTTCGCAGCCGGTGAAACGGTTGAAGGTCTTACTTTGAAGGGGTTTAAATACCCATTGGATCATTACCGCCTTACTACAGATAACTGCGGCCGCACCGTTAGCAACGAGATTCAGGAAGAAAAGGCCAAGATACTCTACGAAAAAGGCAGTCTTCTTATGATCATGTCCAGAGATTTGAAATAAATGATGTATT
>ERZ1673747.3081-NODE-3081-length-11276-cov-6.319134_pt1 | contig 11276 bp, 12 predicted proteins | sample MGYA00580220_ERZ1673747 | MGnify/ENA primary metagenome ERZ1673747 (study PRJEB41218, sample SAMN15661769) | gut metagenome | host: Homo sapiens | place: Canada: London | collected 2015-08-20/2019-03-30 | study: EMG produced TPA metagenomics assembly of... | reverse complement strand
AACACGACTAAGCTCTGCTTTGCGAAGAATGATATATTGAATCCCGGGAACGAAGTGGTTTCTTTGTCGTTTTTCGGTTAGTCGATGGTTTTGCTTCCACGCCTCAAAAGCCAGTGCCTCCAAAGATTTTACCCCATTCCCATCACGCCAACCTTGAATTTCCGTTTTCCATTTTGACAAAGGCCATGCGCCGTGTGATGAGCGATTACGGCGAAAATATCTTAATCAAATCGCCAAACTCCGGCTGCGTGGAGCTTCGGGAAACGCTCAGGCAGTATTTAGCACGCAATCGTGGCATTTATATTGACACCGAGCAGATTATCATCGGCTCCGGGGCAGAATATTTATATACCCTGATTGTCGGGATTTTGGGGCAGGAACAAATCTTTGCACTGGAATCGCCGTCTTATGAAAAAATAGAACAGGTGTATCAGGCGGCAGGGATAACCTGCGACCTGCTGCCGCTTGGTTCGGATGGGATCGAAAGTTCCGCACTGGCTCAGACAAAAGCGACTGTTCTGCACCTGTCCCCTTACCGGAGTTTTCCAACCGGGATTACGGCATCGGCGTCCAAGAGATATGAATACATCCGGTGGGCGGAACAACCCGGGCATTTTCTTGTTGAGGATGACTTTGAATCCGAGTTTACGATTTCAACCAAGCCGGAAGAAACGCTGTTTTCACTCTCTGAAAATGATAACGTGATCTATCTCAATACATTTTCCCAAACAATTTCGCCGTCCTTACGCATGGGGTATATGGTACTTCCGAAGCGGCTTGTAAACATCTTTTCTGAAAAACTCGGATTTTACTCCTGCACCGTGCCAACCTTCGAGCAGCTTGTATTGGCAAAACTGATTTCGGAGGGGGACTTTGAAAGGCATATCAACCGGATTCGGAGAGCGAAACGAAAGAATATATGATTGCGTCATCGTGGAAAAAGATTTTTTGAATGGGAATCATCAAGTTTTGTATTCAAGCTAAATTTCAATGGCAGCAGCGAGAATTCCGTCAATTAAAAGACCGCCTTCCCATATGAGAGTGGCGGTCTTGCATTTTACTTGTGCGGCACTTTTTCGTATACACTTACTTACCACATACGAAAATTCGTATTGGTTTCAGTGACATCTTTTACACGGCGTATATCCCATACTTTGAGCTTCTTCGAGTGTCACCTGACGGGGATTTTTCATATTACTACAGCTTGAATAGCTATGATATTTTGAGCCAGAAGAAGGTATCCATACCATTTCCGTTACTTCATCGTCCGGCTCGGGTTCTGTATAGAGGGGCGGATCTTCTTCCGGCACGACGGTACTGGAAGGTGGGTTGACTGTTTCTGGCTCACTTGGAGTGGTTGGCACGGTTTCTGAGCTTTCAGGCTCATCAGACTTATCCTCTCCATATATGCCCAACTCACCGATATTTAAGGTTTCAACGCTCACCTTGTCATTATAACAATTTATCTTGAATGAAGCGTCTGTATCGTTTGTAATATTCAAATCCACCGAACCGTTAACAGAATCCGAGTCTGCACTACAGAAATTAAGTGTATATTTCCCTGATTTAATTCTGTACTCAAATTCACCATCTTCTCCGTGCTTCAATGTTTCTGTATGACCGTCAATTTCCATTTTAACATCATAAGTGCTGAATATTAGATTTGGGACAAAATCAATTTCAATTTTGAGAGTATATTTTTCATATGGTTTATGTGTAACAATCTTCACCTCAGCGTTAGGAGGAAAAGTTGCATTTTTATCAAAAGTTTCTGTTCCGTTAATGGAAATAAGGTTTTCAAAGGTGGATTCTGTTATATCTGGATCAAGGTCAAACGCTTCATCTGTCATTATTTCCATAAATCCCGCTTCATCAAATGCCTCGATAATCAATTCTGTATCCATACTCTTGGCCTCATCAGAAGAAAACGGAACGCCAATATTCTTAAATGAATGATATGTAATGACTATTTTCGATGAATTCTTAAACTCAACATTTCCTTCAAAGTCAGATACACCATTAATCGAAACAGATTCAACAATACCATCCCTATCCGCTTCTGAGATTTCTAAATCTTCAATTACTCCCAAAGAAATATTAGTAAAGCCAGACCGCCGAAAATCGTCCTTTACTATTTCGTATTCTTTTCCTATGCACTCTTTCGCACTATACGGAGTATCAACATTAAAAAAGTTCTCATAGGTTGGAATGTTTGTAGGAGACTTATTAAGCCAAGAATAACTCGAGATATACGGCACTACAAGCACTATGGATACGGCAAGAATCAAATATTTTAGCCAAGCTTCATTATACTTAATTTTTCCTTTATGTAAAAGCAAAGCTACAACCAACCCGCATAGTTGCAGTACAGAAAAAATGATTGGAGGAACCTTTCCATTACCTAATGCAATTAATAAAAGAAACGCAGATACGGATATCGCAATGGTCTCAATTTTGCAGAATAGATCTATTTTGTTCCAATAATCTGCAAATTTCCCCTTCGCTTTATTAGCAATAGATGGCTTTCGAGCCAAAGGGGTAGATGTAATCTGAGGCGCACTTTCTTTTTTATCCGGTTCTCCCTTATATTTTGCAGATGAAACGAACGTTTCCGTTTCAACTTTCATCCCGCAAAATGGGCAAAAGTTAGAATCCTTTTTAAGTTCAGCACCGCATTTAGAGCATTTCATTTGCTATCCCTCCTTTTACACTCTCAGTTTTGTTCTGTTGGCGCAACAGGCGGTATAAGTATTTAACCATTATAAACATCCTTTCTCTTTGTATTATTATGTTCTTCAAAATCTGAAGGCACACCACAATTCGCATAGAATCTGGCACCGCCTTGAATTTGATCTCCACAGTTTGAACCGAATGCTACTATAGCTCACCATCTCTCCTTTATATTTCTGAATTCGCCAAGATTGTTTCATCGTTCTTGACTTATTTTTTGCTTATGGGTGGCAGTTACCGCAGGGATCATAGCCTCGAGCAATTACATCGTCTCGGCTTCCTGTAAAATATTCCTTATTGGCAGGAACTTCTTTTGCAGCCGCCTCCCGGTCTGTAACCGCTTTTTCTGCTTCGGTAACAATAGAAGCCTTATCCACTTTACCGAGTTCAAAGCGGTCGGAGATCCTTTGGATTTTTGCTGCGTCCTCCGCACGGGCGATAATGTCTATCGTCGCCGTATCACTCTTGGTATTTTTATCCCGCAGAACGCAATAGAGGACGCCATATTTTTTTGCCTGCTCGGTAAACTTTTGCAGGTCTTTCTGCTCAAACGAAAAGACTTTGAGTTCCTTGCCGGATTTAATCATATTGGTCAGCCGAGCCTTGCCCCTCGTCTTATTCGACTGGCTGATTTCCTGCTTCAGCACCGAAGCTAACAGGACGGCGATATTCTTCGCCGCCGAGCCTGTGAGTTTTGCAGCTACTTCAAATCCTTCAAGCGAAAGCCTGACGATTTGTTCTGCTGCGTCACCGCCGTTTACCATAGTTCCGACTCTCCTTTCTCTGAGATTTTTCTTCTTCTGCAATTACTTGCTCGAGATTGTGTTCGACAACTTTTGATCGCTCTGCAATCCCGTCGCAAAGCTTCACTTCCTTGCGAAGCTCTTTGAGTCGTTCGGAAAGCGCCGAGATTTCTCCTTTCGCCTTAGACAGCTCACCGTCGGTGATGTTTACTTTTCGTATTTCATTTCGGAGGCGGTTTCTGTCGGCGGTTAGGGATTTAATCTCTGCTTCAACCGAGTGCTTATATGCGAAAAGCTGCTCGTCCGTACTGATTTGGTGCTTGCCGAGCAGCCTGACTTGCTGTGAGAACTGTTCAAGCTTCATCAAATCGTCTTTGAGAAGATAATGAAGCCGTGCGGGGTTCTGTTGTTTTTGGTTGTACTTTGGAAGATAACCGAGCCGGTAGCAGTAGTGGAGGTACAGGCCGTAAAGACCGCCCACCTTTTTGATTTTCTGTTCCCTTGTCGGGAGGCGGTACTGCCGGACACGATAGGTTTTCGGTTGAAAAGGGTGAAAAGCGATATTATCCCGGTTCTGTATGAGTCGTTCAAGGATTCGCTCTTTGGTATATTCCTCTCCGAGCCGATAGGTGCGGATTGGTTTTTCATCGCCCTTTGGGGTGACGGTGCAGTATTTCCGGTTCGGGTTGAAATTGGAACGATAGCCCATCACGCCGAGTTCATATTGGAACTGCCGCAGGTTATGGCTCATCGCTATTGCTTCATCAATCGCTTTTCTGGCGTTGTTGTACCGGGTGGGCATACCCGCCTCGTCCTTTTTGGTAAGATAGGCGGGGGATCTGTGCAGTTCGGGATTTTTAACGATGGAAAGCTTATGCGAAAGGCAAATCTCATCAGCAATATGCCGGAAGTAGTACCAAGATTTCTCCTTGTTTTGCAGACGCTTCCCATCAACGAAGGAAACGGAATTGATAACGAAATGGCAGTGGAGGTGCTTTGTGTTCAAATGGGTGGTTACGACCACCTGAAAGCGGCTGCCCCACATCTTATTTGCAAACTCCATTCCGATCTGCTGCGCCTGTTCAGGTGTGACTTCATCTTCCTTAAAACTCAGATACCCGTGATAGGCTTGAATCCCGTCCGGTTTTTCAAACTGTTCCTTGACTGAAATGAACTGGTCACGGGCGGTGGCCACATTACAGTTGATCCCTTCGCTGAAAAATTCGTGTTCGGTTTTTTCTTCGTCCTTTGCGTAGGCAAGCACATCTTTGAGCGCCTGATATTCTTCGGGCGTGTATTCGGGATTGGCGGTCTTTTCGGGATTTGTCGCATAGTCGAGAACCTGCCCGAGCCGTTCTGTTACCTTCCAAAGCTTTGTTACTGCCATTTCAAATCGCTTTTTTCAGGACGGAGGAATACCCGTTCCACATCAGCCTGAAATTTATGCCAACGGAGGGCTTCGGCTTTTAACATCTGCGTGTCGATGAAGCCGAGAGCGTTTGCTTTAATGGCAAGCTGATTGATATTGTTGCCGATAGCGGAGAGTTCCCGCATAGCGTCGTAGAACCTCTCGTCCGGTTTCTCTCTCGGCTCATATCCACGAATGAGCAGACGGACGAGCGCCGCTTCGGTCAGGCAGGCTTTCTTTGCTTTCTTCTGCAAATCCTGAGCCTCCTGACGGTTCATCAAAAAATGCTTCTCGATATTTCTTCTGTTCAAAACTCATCGTCCTCCTTTCGGGCGGTCTGGCTGTGATGGGTACGGCTGATTTGCAGAAGGCACATTGTCGTAACAGCGACAACGCCGCCGAGCAGCAAGCCTATCATAAAGAATAGAAATTCATACATTGTAAAAATCCTTTCTGAAATGGGGGTATTAGGGGCAAGCCCCTAACGAGTTTTACTGTTTTGGACGAACCTGTCCATAAACAGTCTGCTCGCTAAGATAATGCAGTTCCTCCGGGCTGCCCCGCATACCCCTGAAATTTATCGTTCTCTATCTGCCTTTTCGGGCTTGATTGGTTCGATTTTTATGCCGTAATCGGTTTCAATGAACCTTTCCGGCTGACGGAAAAGCCTCTGATATTTGAGGGCTTGTTCAGGGGTTAAGCTGTCGTATTTTTCATCGGCTACATTGGATCGGGCAATAAAAAAGTCCCCGTGAACAATGTCGGAGACTTCTCGTGGATCTGTAATAATGAAGCATTTTTCAATTTTCCAACCGTCCTTGCCGCCCTTTTCGTCCGCCATAAGACCTTCCATTCTCGGTCAAGCCCTCCTGCGCCGCCATTTTCTTCAACAGGGATTCCTCCATCTGGAGAGCCGTCTGTTCGGTCTGCACCAGATGTGCGGTCAGGGTGCAGCTCGTCAGAAGATTGTAATAGAGGATTCGGTGCTGTTCTTTCAGGTATTTCTTCCTCATCTGAGCGTACCTGCCCATCGTCACCTCCGGCTGTTCGGGCATTGTCAGGTCGGGAAGATTGTAGTCTCCCTGCATTGTATAGGTCAGTTCGGCCATCGTCAAAACTCCTTTCACTTTTCTTTTCAGCTATATTGTAATCGGCTCTGCCGTTTCCTGCAATTATGCGATTTTGCTTATCGAGAGCGAGAACAGTGCGGGAGATTTCACTAAGCCCCATCTCCGCAATATCGCTCGTGGCAAAGCCGAGGGCATTCAAGGTTTCGGACGTGTTGAACTGCGACACGCCTGCAAAAAAACCGGAGGGATAGATCTCCGAAGTGTCAATCCCCAAACGGGACATCATCATATATGCGATACTGTGGGTAACAAGTTCTTCATAAAGTTGCCCGGATTCTTCGGCGGAGAGATAGGCAATATCGCTGTCGCCGCCGATCTGCATAAAGTCTTGCAGATAATCGGGCAGGTTATCTTCGGCTGCGTTTTTAGCAGCGGAGAGGACGGCGCTTTTCAGATCGTCCTTGTTTTCCAACTCACCGAAGGTATTTTCAAGGGTATCAATGACCTCCTGCTCATACTCCGGTTTCATCTGCCAGATGGGAACCGGACGGGAATATTTGCTCTCGTGGGTATCGGAAATATCAAAGTAATGGGTTAGGCGCTGTGTGTTTCTATCTGCGTCCTCAAAGACGGCAATTCCTTTTGCGCCACGGTTTACCCATCGTCCAAAGCTTTGATTCCACCTCTCAATTTCCAAAACCGCCGTTGCGTCCGGCCTCTGTGCGTAAATCAAAAGCTGCTCGTCAAAGCGAAGCCTGTAATTTCGGCAGGCAGAACGCAAAAAGGCTTCCCAATTCTCTGATTCCGCTACCACCGCATTACAGGTGCGGCGGTACAGTTCAGAAATCAGGTCATATTTTCGTGCCATCGGGGGTACACCTCCTATCGTTCATATTCTTTTTTCTTGGGCTTTTTCAGAAAACCATCCTTATCATAGCTTTCGGGATTTGCGGCAGGCGTGTGCCACCCAAACATGGAACCCACCTTCATCGCCTCTGCCTGACCTTTCGATAAACCGAGCTTTTCGTTCATCTCATTCACAAGGGCGTTTGTTTCACTGGGCTTGCCGCCCTGAATATCCGTGCGGTAAAAACCGCTTTCGCCTTTTTTGACAATGCCAACGCAGTTTTCTGTCTGCACGAACACATAGCATTGCTCCGGCAGAGAGGAACGGAGGGGGATTACTGTATTCCCCGCCTGTTCCATTCGCTCGGCAAATTCACAGATATGATAGAGGTTGCTGCCAACCTCCAAATGATAGTCGTCGATATATCGGCAAGCCCGGTCAAGCTGCTCTCCGTCGCTTAAAGTAATGCGGATTCTATCTCCGTCAGCAAGCCTGAATTTCTCGTTATAGTCCGAGTCGATAAAACGGATTCCTTCTTTTGCTTTTTCAATGTGCTTATCGAGCCACTCCCGCACATAGCAGTAGCAGTAAAAATTGTAATCTCCACGGGTGGGATTGCACCGAATCAGGAAGGTGTGTTTTTCGGTATCGGCACGAAAGCCATATTCGGTCGTATAACTGCCCTGAAAGGCGCTGTCCGGCTGATTCCCTGCAAAATGCGCCATATCGGTACGGCTTTTCAGCAATCCATTCTGCTCAAAACGGAGGGCGTTGATTACTTCGTCCAATTCGCTCTTAAACTCATCGGTTTTCAGCTTCTCCCTGTGGTCGAACCAAGAGGAATAAAATTCGTTTCCGCTTGAACCGAAATCGCCACGCAGATACCCAATGCTTCCGGTCTGGCCTTCAAGCTGCGTGCTTTGTGCATAGGTGTATTTGCGCTCTGGAACGGTCAATGATCTGAGTTCCATTTATAGGCCCTCCTCATCTTCACAAGGCGGCTCGAGCGTAGTGGAAAATTCGTCCTGATAGCAAAAGGTTACTGCCTGCCAAACATCTTCCTCAAAAGCGGCCCGGTAAAAGAAATCATCAAAATATGGTCTAAGTTTTCGCAGATCATCACGGAATTTCATAAGCACCTTTTCGTGATCGTCCTCTGCATTGTAGGCATAATATTCGTGATACTCGCCCTTTGTCCCGACAAAAGAACGGCAGTTGTAAGAGAGTGTCCCGGTCTTGTAGACATAGAAGCTCATAAATCCGCCATCGCATTTCAGGGTAAATGAACCCTGTTGATTTTTCAGATTGAGTACCTGATTGGTATAGACATTCCCAACGTACAGTTCGGAGAAAAAATCCATCAGTTCCTTTGCGGCGCACCGCATAAATTCCATTTTTTTCATTTCTGTTATCTCTCCATTTCTTTTGATACTCTTTGTTTGGGTATATAACGTGCCTATCCTTCGTTCTGCTCTGATTGCTGTTCATCTGCGCCACCTCCCAAATAGGAGAACAGCCTGTTCTTTGTAACCTGTTCCTGAAGCTCTGTAATAACCGTCATATCGGGAACAGAAATATCGGGGATCTGCAAAATGCTCTGCAAATTGAGCGCTTTCAAATCCTTTTCGGTTTTACAGCCGAACTCGAATAGCTTTTCAAGCACCTTCATTTTCTGCTGCAACGGAGTGCCCGTTGTTTTCTTTGCCGCCATATTCCTTTCCCTCCTTAGCTTTTAGCGTATTTCCTATATACACGCTGCATTTTGTGCCTTGCCCTGCGAACATCGGGAGAACAGCCGAGAGCCGGGTATTTCGCCTGAATCTTCTGTCGTGTCCTTCGGACGCTCTCAAAGCAAGGGATACCGTAAGCTTTGTAATTGGTCATTATATCTTCAAAGCTGAAATACCCGATCCCGTGGGTGTCGTAAATACAAGTCTTACTGACAATCAGGTACAGCTTCATATCGTCGTTCCGTGTTTCGGGGTACTCTTTGAGCGCCGCAAGCACTCTGTTTTCTACTGTTTCAAGGGTTCTCATTTTTTGGCCTCCTGTAAAAAAGAAAAAGGGGCGGAGTTTTTTCTCCGCCCCAAGTGGTTATTTTTTCTTCCTGTTTCGTATCTGCAAAAAGATAAAGCCGCCTATGATAAAGGCGACCAATGCGATACCGATAATCGCTTTCAGTTCCATTTACTTATCTCCCTTCTTCTTTTTTCGGAACCCCAAAATGCCGCAGGCGGTAATGCCTGCCACCGACAGTCCCGCAAGGGCAATCCAAAGACCGATATTGCTCGAGTCTCCGGTTTTCGGGGTATCACGAAGTTCGTTGTGCATTTCCACTACCGTAGTCGAACCCGTCTGTACCGCCGCCTGTTTGTCGGCAGGGAGGATATACATAGCGGAAGCGGAATTGCTGATTTCAGAAATTTGATATTCGCCAATGCGGAGGTTCTCGATGAAGATCTCTCCATTTCGGTCAGTTTCAAGGGTAACGTCGTAGCCGTTCTCCCCGGTAATGCGGAAAGCAAAGCCTTCCACCTTCCCATCGGAGGAGGTCTTGACGATTTTCAGGTTTCCACGCATAGCTTCATTGACAAAGCCAACGCCCGCCTTGTTTTCCACCTGATAGGTTTTTCCATCGGTGTCGATGAACACCTCATACACATTTTCATCGAGAATGAAATTCTCCGGCGCTTTGGTTTCCTTTACAAAGAAGCGCCCATAAAACAAGCCGGTCATTTCATACTCTCCGATTTCCTTTTCGGTGAGTGTGCCGAGCAGTTCGTCCTCTTTATCAAGCTCTCCGTTGTCGTTGGAGTCCTTATAGACCTCAAACTCCGCACCCGTCAGTTTGTTATCGGGGTACTCGGAATCCACCTTTGTCAAAGCAATATTGCCACGGATATATTCGTTGACGATTTCTACTTCAACAACCTGCCCGTCCTCTCCAATATCTACGCTGAACACCGTTTCATCAAGGACGAACCCGGTCGGCTGCTCGATTTCCCGCAGGAACCACTGCCCATAGGGTACATTCTCGAAAGAGAAGCTGCCATCGCCCGCAGATACCGTTGTCATAATGGCGTTTTCTTGGGTGAACTCGCCCTCATCGGTCTTGAACAGGCCAATCACCGCACCGCCGAGCGCTTCGCCGTTTTCGTCTGTCTTTTTGCCGGAAACAGAACCGTAAATCAGCTTGTTTTCAATCGGCGTACCTTCATTGACGGCGATTTCAACCTTTGCGGTATCCTGCCCCGCATATCCAAAAACAACGGGGTACTTGGTATCGTTCAGGATATATGCGTTGTCGGCGGCAAGTTCCTTCACATAGAAACTGCCGATAGGCAAATCGGTTTTGACGGCAGCCCTGCCGTTTTCATCAAGGGTGATGATTTCAATAAGTCCGTCAGCCGGAATGGAAGTGCCGCTTGCGCTGATAAGTTCCTCCGCAGCGAACAGGCCGAAGCTGATATTTTTGATTTCTCCGTTATTACCGATTCCAAACAGTTCGTTTACTTCAAGAGATTTTGCAAGGCTGATTTCTGCCTTCTGTCTCTCGTTGACAAAGGAAGTAGCCGTTTCGACAACGGCGACATTCTGCCCTGCGTAGACAAGCTCGACGGAGTGGATCTCATCATTTAATACCATTCCATAGGAAGCCTTGACCTCTTTTACTTCAAATTTTCCAAGATAGAGTTCTTTACTCTTAGCGAACCCACTTTGGTCGGTGGTCACGGTATCGACAAGCTCGCCTTTGCTGTATCGGAGGGTGCCGTCCGGGGTGATAACATCTTCTGCCGCACGGATTTCATAAACCGTGTCGGGAAGCCCCTGCATTTCATAAAGCGGCTGATAGATGACCGGCAGTTCTTGGCCACTTTCGTCTGTGCCGCCGACAACCGAAACGCCGAAGAATACCTCGCCCGTTTTTTCAATGGTAATGGTGCCTTTCTGCGGCATATTCTCTTTATTTACTTTTATCACTGTAACCCCGCTTTCTTCGGTAGAGTTTTCCTCCGTGATGTCAAAATAGACCGGAGTGGAATCCAGTACATACCCATAGGGGCTTTGCACCTCGACGATGGAGTACCCCGAACCGTAAGGCAGTTTTTCCGGTGTTACAAGCGAACCGCTTGCGTCGGTATAGAACACATCAATCGTGGTGGGGGTAGGATAGGTGAAGGTCATCGTCACAAGGCTGCCGGAGGGATCATAGATCTGGAAGCCCGCCCCCGCATAGGGAATGGTCTTTCCGGTTTCTGCGTCCACCTTTACAACCTTGATATAGCTTTCAAAGTTTGCATTGTTCATCAGGTATCGGTAAGTCTGCCCGTCCTGAGCGATGAACACATCAAAATCGTCCATCAGTTCTCGGCCTTCCCAACCGGAAACCTGATGGACGGTATAGATACCGTAGGGCATTTGCTTGCTCTCGGCAAAACCATTTTCATCACAGGTCAGGGTGTCCCTTTCGGTTTCCT
>ERZ1673747.3063-NODE-3063-length-11336-cov-9.089442_pt1 | contig 11336 bp, 9 predicted proteins | sample MGYA00580220_ERZ1673747 | MGnify/ENA primary metagenome ERZ1673747 (study PRJEB41218, sample SAMN15661769) | gut metagenome | host: Homo sapiens | place: Canada: London | collected 2015-08-20/2019-03-30 | study: EMG produced TPA metagenomics assembly of... | reverse complement strand
ACCTGCACCAGCAGCTGGTGGACGAGATCGAGCTGCTGGACGGCGCTGCCGAGGAGTTTGATCTGGACAAGGTGCTGCGCGGTGAGCTGAGCCCCGTGTTCTTCGGCTCTGCTCTGACCAACTTCGGCGTGGAGCCCTTCCTTGAAAACTTCCTGCGGCTCACCTCCGCCCCGCTGGCCCGCGTGGACAGCCTGACCGGCGAGCCGGTGGACCCCTGCCGGGACGAGTTCTCCGCCTTCATCTTTAAAATTCAGGCCAACATGAACAAGGCCCACCGCGACCGCATTGCCTTTATGCGCATCTGCTCCGGCAAGTTCGAGCGCGGCATGGAGGCCTACCATGTGCAGGAGGGCAAGAACATCAAGCTGGCCACCGGCACTCAGCTGATGGCGCAGGATCGCGCCATCGTGGACGAGGCTTACGCCGGCGATATCATCGGCCTGTTTGACCCGGGCATCTTCTCCATCGGCGACACCCTGTGCACCGGCAAAAAGAAGGTCCAGTTCGCGGGCATCCCCACCTTCTCCCCGGAGCACTTTGCCCGCATTGAGCAGAAGGACACCATGAAGCGCAAGCAGTTCGTGAAGGGTATGGAGCAGATCGCGCAGGAAGGCGCCATCCAGATCTTCCGCGAAGTGGGCGGCGGCATGGAAGAAGTGGTGGTCGGCGTGGTCGGCGTGCTGCAGCTGGAAGTGCTGGAGTACCGTCTGAACACCGAGTACAACGTGGAAATTCGGATGCAGCAGCTGCCCTTTGAGCAACTGCGCTGGGTGCAGAACGACCCCGACACCTACAACCTGCGGGATCTGGACCTGACCAGCGACACCAAGGCTGTGGAGGACATGAAGGGCAACCGTCTGCTGCTGTTCACCTCCGACTGGGCGGTGCGCTGGGCCGAGACCCACAACGAGAGCTTGCAGCTGAGCGAGTTCGGCAACATCTGATAAAAGAGCGCTGCGGAGTGCATCTGCGCTCCGCAGCCTTTTTTATATAGCAACCAAGAATACAACATAGAATGCCAGACATCAGAATGAGGGTTCCCATTGCGGGGAACACTGCTGGCACGGAGGGTAAAGTATATGCAGAATATCAACATTGGCAAAAGCGGCATCGCCGTGCCGTTTCTGGGCATGGGTACATGGGCCATCGGCGGCGGTGCATGGTGGGGCGATAACGACGATGCACTGTCGGTAAAGGCCATCCAGACCGCCGTGGAGCAGGGCATCCAGTGGATCGACACTGCGCCCATCTACGGGTTGTACCACAGCGAGGAAGTGGTGGGCGAAGCCATGAAGCACATCGACCGCGACAAGGTGGTGCTTTCCACCAAGTGCGGCCTGGAGTGGCGGCACGAGTCCCCCATCCTGCACAAGGTGGTGGACGGCGTACAGGTGTACCGCGACCTCTCCGCCAAGAGCATCATCGAGGACGTGGAGGACAGCCTGCGCCGTCTGCACACCGACCATCTGGACGTGCTGTACACCCACTGGCAGAGCCCGGACTTCGGCGTGTACCCGCTGGAAGAGACCATGGAGGCCATGATGAAGCTGAAAGAGCAGGGCAAGATCCGCGCCATCGGTGCTTCCAACGTCACCTCCGATATCATCCGGGGCTACTGCCGCTACGGCCAGCTGGACGTCATTCAGGAAAAGTACAGCCTGCTGACCCGCCGCATTGAAAAGCAGCTGCTGCCCACCTGCAAGGAGCTGGGCGTTTCGGTACAGGCCTACTCCCCGCTGGAGCAGGGGCTTCTGACCGGCAAGGTGACCATGGACACCACCTACCCGGAGGGCAGCACCCGCAACACGAACCCCTGCTTCCAGCCCACCCGCCGGGCACAGGCGCTGGAACTGCTGGCAAAGTGGGGCGATCTGACCGAGAAGTACGACTGCACCATGACGCAGCTGGTCATCGCCATGACCGCCCGCATGATCCCGGGGCTGCACGTTCTGTGCGGTGCCCGCAAGCCGGAGCAGGTGCTGGACAACGCCGGTGCGCTGCACATCAAGCTGGACGGCGCCGACGCCGTCCGCATGAAGTGGGACGTGGACGCGATCTCCTGAAGATAAACCAAACAACACCGGAGCATCTTCGGACGCTCCGGTGTTGTTTTTTATCTCTTATTCTCCCCTTGCCAGCGCTTGCAGCTTTTTCTTATCCAGCACCTGCACCCCGCCGCGGTACAGCCGCACCCAGCCCTCCTGCGCAAAGTATTTGAGCATCCGGCTCACCACCTCGCGGGCAGAGCCCATGTACTTTGCCATCTGGTCGTGGGTCATGCGGACGTCCGCGCCGCCGGTCTTGGCAAGTTCGTCGGTCAAAAAGATCGCCAGCCGCCGGTCAGCACTCATGAACAGAATCTGCTGCATCGTCCACATGGTATCGGAAAAGCGCTCTGCCGTCATCTGGTAAGCGTAGCAGCGCACATAGACGTTTTCCTGCATCAGCTGCCGGAAGATGCCCGCGCTGATGCACAGCGCTTCGGTGTCCTCCTCGGCATCGATGTAGAGGTCGATGTTCACCGCGTCCATCACGCAGGAGGCGGACAGGATGCACACCTCCCCGCCGAACAGGCGGTACAGTGTCACGTCCCTGCCGTCCTCGGATAGCAGATAGGAGCGCAGCTGCCCGCTGCGCAGCAAAAGGATGCCCACACAGCTTTCCAGCGGGCTGTGCACCCGGGCGCCCTTGGCGTAGTGCACCGGGCGGGTAAAGCGGCACAGCCGCTCCTGTTCTTCCGGGGTCAGCTGCTCCCAGAACGGAAACGCACAGGCCAAGCACCGGGCGTGCGGAGATGCTTCTGCCATACGGTTCACCCCTTTCGCAGCGCCTTGGCGGCTTCCGTGCCCGCCAGTGCGCCCTCGTAAACGGCCTTTGCCACCTGCAACAGCCCGCCGGTGCAGTCTCCGGCGGCGTACAGACCGGGCACGGTGGTCTGCATTTTGTCGTCCACCACGATGCGGCTGCCCTCTACGGCAGCGCCCAGCTTCCGGGCCAGTGCGGTACTGCCCGCCACGCCCAGCGCCACAAATATGCCGGATACCTCCCGCACCGCGCCGCCCTCCAGCTGCACGCCGGTGACGGTCTGCTCGCCCAGAATGGCTTCCACCTTCTGGGTGCAGACGGCTACCTCGGGCGGGAAGTCTGCGGTCAGGGCTGCGCCGTTCGTCAGCAGGGTGACGCTTTTTACCACCGGCAAAAGCGCCTGCACCTCATGCAGGGCGTACTCGCCGCTGCCCAGCACCGCCACGTCCTTTCCACGGTAGAAAAAGGCGTCGCAGGCGGCGCACCAGCTCACGCCGTGGCCTTCCAGCCCGGTCAGCCCCGGGATGCGGGGCACCGCGCGGGAAGCACCCGTTGCCAGAATGACCGCGTCTGCCGGGTACGCGCCTGCCAACGTTTCCACGGTCAAACGGTCGGTCCATGTCAGCCCCACGGCCTCGGTCTGCACGAATTGCACTCCCAGCCGCCGGGCGTTCTCGATGCTGCGGCGTTCCAGCTCTGGCCCGGAGACCGGCTGGGCGAAGCCGTAATAATTTTCGATCTTTTCGGCGCGCGCCAGCGCCCCGGAGCCCTTGGTCAGCACGGTGGTCTGCACCCCGGCGCGCACGGCGTACAGGGCAGCGGACACCCCCGCCGGGCCGGAACCTACGATGACGATGTTGGACATGGTGTTGCTCCTTTGCATGGTTCATTGCCCTTATTATACACCAAAGCCGCGCAGATTTCTGTGACCGGGTCGCAAAAACTTTTTGGGCAGCGGGCACTGTTCAAGCTCCGGAGCGTGTGCTATACTGTTGTCATGTTAAAATTTCTGCCACAGGGGGCTTTTGCTTTATGTCCAAACAACGTCTGCTTTTCATCACCACCGGCGGCACCATTGCCAGCGTGCGCACCCAGCAGGGGCTGAAGCCCGTGCTTTCCAGCGAGGAGCTGCTTGCGCATCTGCCGGAATTGAAGGAGCTGTGCTGCCCGGAAACGCTGGCGCTGTGCAGCATCGACAGTACCGACCTCGGGCAGGAGCACTGGCTCATGATGGCACGCGCCATTCAGGAAAACTACGCCCTGTACGATGGCTTTATCATCTGCCACGGCACGGATACGCTGGCGTACTCTGCGGCGGCGCTCTCTTATCTCATCCAGAACGCGGATAAGCCCATCATCCTCACCGGCGCGCAGCAGCCCATCTCCAACGAGATCACGGATGCCAAGAAAAACCTGCGGGATAGTGTGGTCTGCGCCATCGACCCGGGCAGCCGGGGCGTGATGGTGGTGTTTGGCGGGCACGTCATCGCAGGCACCCGCGCCAAGAAGAACAAGACCATCAGCTACGATGCCTTTGCCTCGGTCAACTTCCCGGAGCTGGCGCTGGTGCAGGGCGACCGGCTGGTGCGGTACATCTCCTCGCCGTGGCCCACCGGCCCGGTGGAGTTCAGCCGCACGCTGGACAGCCGGGTGTTCCTGCTCAAGCTGACCCCGGGCATGTCCCCGGCACTCATCCCGGAGATCTTCCGCCTGTACGACTGCGTCATCGTGGAAAGTTTCGGCGTGGGCGGCATCCCGCAGCAGCTGATGGACGCCTTTGCCGCCGGGCTGGGCGATTACGAGACCACCCACAAGGTGCTCATTATGACCACGCAGGTCACCTACGAGGGCAGCGATGTGGGCGTGTACGAGGTGGGCAAGCGGGTGCGCAACCGCTTCCGCTTTTTGGAAGCCCACGATATGACCATTGAGGCCGTAGTGACCAAAAGTATGTGGCTGCTGGCGCAGAACTGCGAAAGCTTTGACCAGCTGCAGCAGCGGTTCTACCGTCAGGTGAACTTTGACACCTTCTACCACTGAGCTGCGCTGCTGCGGGACGATGGGAGAGGAAGCTGGCAAAACCGATAGGTTTTGACTGAGGAAGTCAAACGCAAAAGCAGCCAGACCGGGCGGTCTGGCTGCTTTTATGCTTATAAAAATATTTTACTCTACCTCTTCATCCGCGAAGATCCACAGCACCTCGTTGATGTGGGAGCCGCTGCGGGAGTAGGGGGTCACACGGATGCAGAAGCTGCGGCCATCCGTCTTGCGGTAGCGGTGCTCCAGCAGGTTGCTGCTGAACACGGTGCTGCGCACAAGGCCGAAATCGAACAACTTTGCAAAGTTTTCTCTGTCCTCGGGCGCTACCAGCTTGTCGCGGTAGTTGGTCAACGCAGCGCGGAAAGAGCCGCCGCAGGTGTCCAGAACGGACTGGAAGTCGTCCGGCACAATAACGGGGCGCACGGTGTCCTCCTGCAAGTCCACCACGATTACTGTCTTGTATTTGGGGGCAAGCACCTTTAAAAAGTGTTCGGCATCCCGCTTTTCCTGCAGGGTGCGCTCCATCTTTTCGTTCAGGCCTTCCAGCTGGCGGGCGCGGCCGTTGTGGTCGTAGTAAGCCTGCCGGTCCTGCCGCATGGCAGCCTCGGCCTTGGCGACAGCTTCGTCCAGATGGCGCAGGTCGGCGGTCTGCTGGATGCCTACGGAAATAACATAGTCCTTTTCCTTCAAAAAGGCGCGCATCCGGTCCGCAGTGCTCCACACGCTGTAAGGCGGCTCGTTGGGGGTCAGGATGACAAATTCATCGCTGCCGATGCGGTACACCCGGCTGGTGGCAAAGAACTTGCGGGCGGCATTTGCCAGACAGCACAGCAGGGTGTCGCCGCTGCGGTGACCCAGATGCTCGTTTACCTCGTGCATCCCCACCACATCAATGTAGGTGCACACCACGGATTCGTACCCGCTGTTGGGCAGCTCCCGCAGGTCGGCTTCGTACCGGCTGCGGTTGGCAAGACCAGTCAGGGTGTCGTGGCTGTAAGAGAAGTCCAGTTCCTCGCTGAGCTGGTCGGCCTGTGCGTCGTTGCGCACCAGCACGGTCGCCCACGGGTTCTGGGCGCAGCAGCCCCGGCAGGGCAGCACCTCTGTGGTGACCCAGATATACTGGCCGGACACGTTCTCGCGGTAGCGGTAGAACTCCGGCGCAGTGGCATGGTACAGCACAGAGCGCAAGGCCTCCAGATCGGTCTGCTCCAAGAACAGGTCTGTGTCCTCCTCGTGCACGATCTTCTCGTTCACCATGCGGTCGCAGTAGTTGACAAAATCTTCTTCTTTTTCCAGATCCGGATCCAGCAGGCGGGCGTCCCGCTTGATCACCCGGTACGCACCGGTAAAGATCTGGTAGGCCTGCAAGGCCAGCGCGGTCTTTTCGGTGCCCGGGTTCTCCACCCGGCGGTCGCGGCGCATCAGGTCGCGGCGCAGATCCCAGTAATCCTGATTGGTGGGATCTGCCAGCAGTTTTTCGGCGTTTTCCACCGGCATGGGCTTGAAGAAGTAGTAGCCCTGCGAATACAGGCAGTCTGCCGCCTGCAGCATGGACACCTGCTCCGGGGTCTCCACACCCTCGGCGATGATAGGCAGGTTCAGCCGGTGTGCCATATCCACCACCGACTCCACGATCTGCACGCCCTTGCTGCGGTTCTCCTGATTCATGTCGATGAGCTTCATGTCCAGCTTGATGGCATCGACGTTGGTATCCTTGAGCATATTCAGCGAGGAATACCCGCTGCCGAAGTCGTCCATCATCACCGCAAAGCCCTTGCGGTGCAGGCCCTGAATGGCGTTTTCCACCATCTGGGTGTCCTCGGCCACCATGGTCTCGGTGATCTCGGCCAGCAGGAGTTTGGGCTCCAGCTTATATTTTTCCACCAGATCTGCAAAGATCTGCGGCACATCCAGGTTCAGGATATCCTGCACCGAAACGTTCACCGATACCGGCACAAGGTTGCTGCCGCTCTCCTGCCACTTCTGCAAAGTCTGGCAGACAGATTCCCAAATGTACTGGTCCAGCCTCGTTACAAGGCCGGTGCGCTCCAGCAGCGGCATGAACTCGGCGGGGGGAACACAGCCCCGGGTGGGATGGTTCCAGCGCACCAGTGCCTCCATGCCCACGATGGCGCGGGTGATGCTGTTGCACTTGGGCTGCAAAAAGAAGCAGAATTCGTGGTTATCCAGTGCGCGCTCCAGCTCGCCCAGCAGCTGCTGCTGTTCTTTCAGCTCGTTGAGCATGGTGGGCTCAAAGCGGTGCAGGTAGCCGCTGTCGGTCGTTACACCGGCGATCTGCGCATAGTTGCACAGGGTGGCGGCATCTGCACCGGGGTTTGCCTGCACAGGGCACACGCCCATTACCATAAAGAAGGTGACATCCTGCCTTCCGGCAGCCATGCAGGCCTGCAGCGTAGCAAGCACAGCAGTCTGCTCGGCCTTTTCGTCCGGCAGGCACAGGAAAAAGTCATCGTTTCCAAAATAGCCCACAGGATAGCCGGTCTGCCTGCTGTAACCCAGCAGACAGTTTGCCACAGTTTCCAGCAGAGCATCGCCCTTTTCGGTGCCGTAAAGCTCGTTATAAAGCTTGAAGTGCTGGATATCCACAGCGGCAACAGCCCATTCTGTTCCCTGATGCGCGGTCAGGAATGTATGCAGGGCCTGTAAAAATGCGTCCTTGCGGTCGATCCGCCCCAACGCAGCAGATGCCGGTGCGGCGGCATCTGCTTTGGTCTTTCGTTCCTCTGACATAACGATTCCTCACAATTTGGATAGTTTCAATACGGATAAGCCGATTGCGGTCGGTTTGTATACTTTATAATCAGTATAACACGGTTTAAGTCGTTTTGAAATAGTTTTTTCACACTTTTTAACAACATTATTCGAGCGAAGTGCAACAAAAATGCCACACACAGCAGCGCCGGTGCGGCATTCGGGGTCATTTGGTATTCTTGTTGTCGTCCTTGTTTTCCTGTTCGGCGCGGTGCAGCATCTCCCGCAATGTGGGCAGACTGCGCAGCTTGCTGCCGTGCCGGAGCTTCGGGTAGGCACGCAGCATACGGCGCGGGCCCACGATGCGGGGGGTGCGCAGCAGCTGCGTCTGCATTTCCTCACTGCGGGCTTGCAGCTCTGCGGCCAGCTGTTCCAATTGCAGCAGCTCGGCGGCGCGCTCGGCAGTGCCCTTGGCAGCAAGGCGGGCGGCGTTGGCAGCTTCGGCAGCGTTCAGGCGGGCGTCCTCGCTGGCGCGGCGGGCAGCCTCGGTAGCCTCGGCAGCCTTGGCGCGGATGGCAGCCATGGTCTCACGGGCAGAGGGGCGCTTTCCGGCAGCATCCCGCGCCTCGGCGGCGGCAAGCTTGAATTGCAGCCGTCCCTCGTCCAGCTTCTTGTCGGCGTTCAGGGTGGTGGTGCCCAGCAGCTGGGTCATGGCATCGCTGACGGCGTGGATACTGTCGCCCAGCTGCTCCATGGTGTCCAGCGTATCGGCCAGCGCAGAAGCAGCAATGGCGGTAGCCACCACGTCCGCCGCGTACACGGCGTACAAAAAGCACATGAGGATAACCCCCACAAAGGGCGGGATCAGGTCTACAAGGTCAGCCACCACCGGGTGCACGATGCGCATGACCACCAGCGTGCCCACGCCCCACAGCAGGCAGAATTCCAGACAGATATAGCCCCCGATGTTAAAGGGAAAATCGCTGTAATCCCACCAGCGGGTGTGGTAGAGCTTATACAGCGCCCAGCCGCCCACCAGTTCCAGTGCACTGGGCAGGATGACGCCGCCTATATACAGCAGCAGGATGCTGTGCTGCAAGGGCGTAAGGGCAAACAGCACGATGATCATGCCAAAGCCGTAGATGGGGCAGACCGGGCCGTTGAGGAAACCCCGGTTCACCAGCTGACCGGTGGTGGCGGCGGCATAGATGACCTCCAGACACCAGCCTATGCAGGAATAGATCAGGAAATAGGCCAGAATATGGTACAGCGAAAAGCCACATACCACGGTATCGGTAAGAAAGCTTACCATAGGCACCTCCGTTCTTCAGTTCTGTTTGGATACGATCTTATATTCGTCCCCCGGCTCAAAAAAGGGACAGGCAGCGGTATTGTGGGCAAGATAGCGTGCCATCTCGTCCTCGTCCAGCGCAGCGCCCTGCGCGCAGTAATAGCTGCCGTATTCGTCCTGAATGTTATTCAGGCACAGCTCACAGGGGTCAGACATTTCCTTCGCCTTCCTGTGCGGCGGCTTCGGCAGCGGCAGCTTCGCGCGCCATCCGCTTGAGCACCTTGGGGTCTACCCATGTCACGCTGTCGGAACCGGGCTTTTTGCGGGCAATGAGTGCCTTGATCTTGATGCCCATTTCGGTGAACATGCCCTCGTGCTCGGTGCGGATGTTCCACTCCGGCTCGTTCTCGTGCAAATCGTAGGTGATCCACTCGATGTCGTAGCCGGAAGCAGGGAAGTACTCCACGCTGTCCCGGAACAGATCATCGTCGTCGGTCTTGAAGTAGATCTCGCCGCCGTCCTTCAAAAACTCGCGGTAAGCGATCAGCTGGCGCGGGTAGGTAAGGCGGTGCTTGTGGGAGGAGTCGTTCTTGCTCCACGGGTTGCAGAAGTTGATATAGATGCGGCTGACTTCGTCCTCCGGGGTGATGACGCCCTTGATGCGCTCGATATCGGTGCTCATGATCTTGACGTTGTCGATGGGGCGCCCCGCTGCCTGATAGGCGGCTTCGATCTTGCGCTTGGCAAGGATAAGCACCTTATCGGTGATGTCGATGCCCAGATAGTTATTTTCCGGGTGGGCGCAGGCAAGCTGAGAGATGAAGCCGCCCTTGCCGCAGCCCAGCTCCAGAATAAAGGGCTGCTCCGGGCGGGCATACTGGCCGTGCCACTTGCCGCCCCAGATGAGGGGTTCGTGCACATGGAAATCCGCGGCCATCAGTTCGTCGTGGGCATAGGGTTTGAAACGCATTCTCATAGTTTGTTGTTCTCCTTCAAAAATCTCTCCACCTGCTCCGGGGTGGCGGCGCAGCTGCCCTGACAGATGCCGGGCTTGCCGCCGCCGCGTCCGTTCAGGGCGGCGTTCAGTGCTTTGGTCAGGGCGCGCACATCGCCGTCCCGCCGGGCAAGGCAGTAGCCGGTGCCCTTTTCGGTGGGGGTCAGGGCGGCGCACAGGCCGGTGGTGGCTTCGGTCAGACGGACAGCCAGCCGGTGCAGCCCGTCCGGGTCCAGCCCCGGCAGGGTACGGATGGCGTCCGCATCGGGCGCGGTCAGCTGCGCAAGGGCGTCAAACAGCTGGCTGCACAGTCCGAAATGTGTAAACTTGAGCGCAGTATACTCATCGTAGACCCGGTGCACCGCCACAGCGGTCTGGTCGGCCTTGGCAGAGAGTAGCGCACCGATCTCCGCCTGCCGGGCGCGCATGGCCTGCGCCGCCGCCAGCGCACGGGCTCCGCACACCACGCTCAGCCGCACACCGCCCTTGTAGTTCTCACTGGCAAGGATCTTGATCTGCCCCACCTGACCGGTGGTGCGGGTGTGGGTGCCGCAGCAGGCGCAGACGTCCGCGCCCGGGATGGTCACGATGCGCACCTGCCCCTCGATCTCCTTTTTGGAGCGGTAGACAAGAGCGGCAAGTTCCTCCCGGGTGGGGTAGCTGATGAGCACCGGCACATCCTGCCACACGATGCGGTTGGCGGCAAGCTCTGCCTGCCGCAGCCCCTCGGGGCTGATGGGCACGCTGGTGTCCATGCGCACGGCCTCGGTGCCCACATGGAAGCCCACATTCTCCGCCCCGAACATCTGGTGCAGGATGCCGGAAAGGATATGCTCGCCGGTGTGCTGCTGCATCTTGTCAAAGCGCCAGTCCCAGTCGATGCAGCCGGCAACGGCTGCGCCGGGCGCGGCGGCAGCGGGCAGGACATCCACCGTATGCCAGATGACGCCTGTCTGCTCGTGGACGTCCGACACCCGCAGCACCGTGCCGTCCGGCAGGGTCAGCGTGCCCCGGTCGGCGGGCTGACCGCCGCCCTCCGGGTAGAACACTGTGCCGTCCAGCGCGATGCGCCCGCCGCCGGTCTTTTCGTCCGGCTCTGCGGCAAGGATGACGCTTTCGCATTCGGTGCGGAAAGCGTCCTGCTCAAAGTATTTTTCTGTGCGCTGCATCGCGCGAGTACCTCCTGTAAAATAGAACGATTGAAAATGCCCTCCGCTTATCGGGTTGCGGCGCCCAGCATCCGCATCGTGCCTTGGGCGGCACTTGCGTCTTGCTGGCCGCTGCCCCAACAACTCCTCCCTGTTTCCGCCACTGGCGGCGGTCGTCGTTGTTGCACTTTGGGCATATTCAGCGGAAAATTATTTTTTATTTCGCGTTTGTCGCGCTCTGCGGAGCGCTCCAAACGCTATTTTCACGGAGAGGGGTCGTAACCCCAAACTGCATTTGCAGCGCCGCTTTCTACGAAAGCGCGGCGCTGCGGGCGAGCGCTTGCTC
>ERZ1673747.3062-NODE-3062-length-11337-cov-5.955593_pt1 | contig 11337 bp, 8 predicted proteins | sample MGYA00580220_ERZ1673747 | MGnify/ENA primary metagenome ERZ1673747 (study PRJEB41218, sample SAMN15661769) | gut metagenome | host: Homo sapiens | place: Canada: London | collected 2015-08-20/2019-03-30 | study: EMG produced TPA metagenomics assembly of... | reverse complement strand
CCCTTCCAACTTCGTGCTGCTGGCTGTGGGGGGCGCACTGCTGGTGCTGGCCGCAGACTGGCTGTTTTTCTACTATATGCCGGGCTACGCAGGGGCAGCGGAGCGCTTCCTCTGGGCCGTGCTGCCGTCGGCCCTGCTCACAGCCCCGGGGAGCTGGCTGCTCCACCGCGCCGTCCAACGCATCAGCGCGGAATTCAAGATCGATAACGGCGTGGTGTGATGCCAGACTCCGCCGGAAGGAGAACGGATGAATCAAGACGAACACAAGATCATGGTGCGCCGGATGGCTGCGCTCATCGCCGTAGCCTCGGTGCTCATCGCGGTGTATGTGCTGCGGCTGATCTTTTTGCAGCTGGTCAACGGGGAGAGCTTCAAGGCGCAGGCGACCAACACCACCGACTACAACTTTACCGTCACCGCCGCCCGCGGCGACATCGTGGACAGCGCCGGACGCCGCATCGCAGCCAGCACCACCAGCTACAATGTGGTCCTGAGCAAGCTGCTGATGGGGGATCAAGACCTCGACACCATGCTCCAGAAGGTCGTAGAGCTGCTGGAAGCCCACGGTGAGAGCTGGAACGACTCGCTCCTCATCGGGGAGCCGGATGCGGCGGGGCACTACAGCTTCACTGCACAGGCCGACAGCACCAGCGACCAGAAGGCTCTTGCGGCCATGAAGGACTCGCTGGGCTTGCAGCAGTACGCCACCGCCGACGACGTGATGGAAAAGCTGGTGGAGGATTACAAGCTGGAAAATTACTCACTCCATTGGCAGAGAGTGCTGGGCGGCATCCACTATGAGATGCAGCAGCAGGCGTTCTCTAACGTCAACAACTTCGTCATGGCTGAGAATGTCAGCGAAACGACGGTAGCGACCATCAAGGAGAACAGTCTGACGCTGCCCGGCGTGGAGATCGTGGAGACCAGCACCCGCAGCTACGACGAGGGGGACATTATCCCCCATGTGCTGGGCCGCGTGGGCAAGATCACCGCCGAAAAGTGGAAGGTGACGGACGAGAACGGTCAGACCACCTACCCTCTGCGGGAAAAGGGCTATAATATGAACGATATGATCGGCGTGTCGGGCCTTGAGGCTGTCTACGAAGACGAGCTGCGGGGCAGGGACGGCGTCGAGACCATCACCCGCAGCTCGGACGGCGTCATCGTGGGTACGGCCATGACGACGGTGCCGGAGCCGGGCCATACCGTCCAGCTCACCATCGACAGTGCGTTCCAGCAGGCCGTGGACAAGGCGCTGGCCAAGAACATCGAGATGATCAACAGCACCTACAACACCGGAAGCTCGGCCAAGGCCGCGGCCGGTGCGGTGGTGGTCATCAGCACCAAGGACGGCAGTGTGCTGGCGGCCTCCAACTACCCAAGCTACGACCAGAACCTTTTCGCCACCCAGTACAGTGAGTACAGCGCAGACCCCGGTCTGCCGCTGCTCAACCGCGCCCTGCAGGGCCTGTACACCCCCGGCTCCACCTTCAAGCCCGCCGTGGCGGTGGCGGCGCTGGATGCCGGCGTCATCAACCGCTATTCCACGGTCTACTGCAACGGTGTGTATACCTATTATGATACCTACCGCCCCAAGTGCACCCGCCACGGCCACAGCGGCAACATCGACGTCATCACGGCCATCAAGTGGAGCTGCAACATCTTCTTCTACGACGTGGGACGCCGCACCACCAGTGACGTCTACGACGCCTACGCCTACAAGATGGGCCTCGGCGTCCGCACCGGCGTGGAGGTCAACGAGGCCACTGGCCGCCTGACCACCAAGAACGACTCCAACTATACGGCCTCGCTGGACGTTCAGGCGGCCATCGGTCAGGGCAACACCGTCGTCACCCCTGTTCAGTTGGCTACCTATGCCGGTACGCTGGCCAACCGGGGCATCCGCTACCGCACCCACTTCGTCAAGGCCATCCTTGACACCAACACCGGCAAGGTGCTGCAGGAGACTCAGCCCGAGGTGATGGACGTCATCGAGGACCGGGGCGACACCTTCGACCTCGTGAAGCAGGGCATGATCGGCGTGTCGGAGACGGTATCGGGCCTGAGCAATTACCCCATCACCATCGCCTGTAAGACTGGTACCCCGCAGCGCAGCGAGACGTACTACGTCGGCAGCACCCGCAAGCACTACACCAACACCATGATGATCGCCTACGGCCCGGCGGAGGACGCCGAGATCGCGCTGGGCATCGTCATCGAGTACGGCGGCGGCGGTGCCCGCGCAGGCAACCTTGTGGCCGACATCTTCAACGCCTACGCTGCCCTGAAGGAGGGGACCCTGACCGTGGAAGAGCCGGGGGCAGACAGCGCTTCGGATGCAGCCGTGGACGGGCAGGACGCGCCGGAGATCGTGGAAAACGGCGACGCCCCCGCAGACCAGCCCGTCGCCTGAGCGATGGTGCGTGGATTTGGCAGAAAGTTATGAAAATTTGGGACTTTTGGCTGAAAAACAGTTGTAAAAAGACGGAAACTGTGATACTATGATATGTGCAAGATGATTGCCCCGGACAGGGGAATGGGAAAAGGAGAGGTTGACCGATGACGATTGCACTGATTGCGCATGACTCCAAAAAAGAGCTGATGGTGCAGTTCTGTACGGCATATTGCCGGATTTTGAGCCAGCATAAATTGGTGGCCACCGGTACGACCGGCAAGATGATCGCCGAAGCCACCGGCCTGCAGGTGCAGCGCTTTCTGGCAGGTGTCCAGGGCGGTGATCAGCAGATCGCGTCCCGCATCGCCTGCAATGAGGTCGATCTGCTGCTGTTCTTCCGAGACCCCATCAATGCAAAGCCCAGCGAGCCGAACGAGATGACCCTGCTGCGTCTGTGTGATGTGCACAATATCCCGCTGGCCACTAACATCGCCACTGCGGAAGTCCTCATCCACGGCCTTGAGCGCGGCGACCTCGACTGGCGCGACATCGTGCATCCCCAGAACTGATGAAAAAATGAAATCCCCCGTGCGGCGCAGCTGCACGGGGGATTTTTTGACGCTTCTATCTGGGATAAAGGCGAAACTTTATGGAATGCCAAGGCCTCCCCTCGGTAGGGGAGGTGTCACGCCGTAGGCGTGACGGAGAGGTTGAGTCCAGCTGCGGTTTACAGTTAGGCTTTCCTTCATACAACCTCTCAGGCTCACTTCGTTCGCCAGCTCCCCTTGTAGGGGAGCCTCTGGCGAAGAGGGAAGGTTTTGTGCGATAACAGAAGGAATCTTACAACTTAAAATCTTTCGCCATATCCTCCACATCCTCGGGTGCAAAATCGCCCAGCGGGAGGATGAGGCGGGTCAGCACTTCGGGGGAAAGGGCTGCGAGGCGGTCGCTCTCGTCCGGAGCGCCGCTCTCGGGCGGGAAGAGATGGCTCACGCCCTGCGTGTCGGTCTCCATCCGGGCATAGTGGCCGGAGGCGACATACTGGATGCCCAGCTTGTCGGCGGCGGTGAGCAGGGCGGCGAAGCGGGCGGCTTCGGCGTCCTGCCCGGCCAGAGCCTCGGCGTTGAGGGCGATGCACTCCACGTCCAGCTTCTTGGCCAGCGCCTTGGCCGCCTCTGCGGCGGCGTGCTCTTCGGGGGTGTCGGCCAGCCGGACGACGGCTGCCGCCACGGCAAAGCCCTGCTGCTGCAGGATGCGGACCGCCACGCCGCTGCGCACGCTGCCGCTCAGGCCCATCAGGACCCGGTCCTGCTCTTCGTAGGTGTCGAACCCGTTCCCGGGCAAAAAAGTATCGTTCATCGTCCCTGTCTCCCGCCATGTGCCTGGCTCTGGGCGACCGCAAGCTGGTCGCAGCGTTCGTTCTCCGGGTGGCCTGCGTGGCCCTTGACCCAGACGTAGGTGAGCTTGTGGCGTGCCTCCTGCTCCAGCGCCTGTTCCCAGAGGTCGGGGTTCAGGGCGGGGGAGCCGTCGGATTTCTTCCAGCCCCGGCGCTTCCAGCCCTTGGCCCAGCCCTTTTCCAGCCCGTTGATGACGTACTGGCTGTCGGAGCAAAGGCGGACTTCGCAAGGCTCCTTGAGCTGGCGCAGGGCCTCGATGAAGGCCGTCAGCTCCATCCGGTTGTTGGTGGTGGAGGCGTCGCCGCCGCTCAGCTCCTTCTCGTAGACCTTGCCGTTAAAGCGGTAGCGCAGCACTGCGCCCCAGCCGCCGGGGCCGGGATTGCCGCTGCACGCGCCGTCGGTGTAAACTTCAACCTGTTTCATGCGTTTCTCCTGAAATAAAATTCATACCTCTATTTAGAGCCATTTTGGCCCGTCTGTCAAGAGGGCAGGGCATAATTTGCCGCCGTCCGGCCCAAGCTTGGATTGACAAAAGAGGCGAGAAATACTATACTTGTTGCAACGAAATGCGTATAGGGGCGTGCCGAGGGTGCGCTCACAGCGTTCCTGCCGAAGCGCCGCGGTCGCATCGAACAGATGGACTGGATGGGCAAGAGGCTTCCCGCGGAACAGACAGTGCGGCAGAAAACCACACTGATAAAATAATTTCTATACGATGCATCCGACGGAAGCAGATGCGTTTTTATGCTTCCCCTAATGCAGGACAGGCGATCTTTTGCAGATGGGCCTGTGCTTTGCTGATTGAATTTTTGGAGGTTTTCGATGGCACAGACAAAAGAACAGAATCACGCACCCGCCCCGGCTCAGGCCAATGCGTCCGGCGAAAAGCGGCCCCGCACTTCCCGCCGGCCCCACTATACCCGTCGGCCCCGCCGCCCCCAGCAGCCCAAGGAGGCTGCAACGCCCATCCATATCTATCCGCTGGGCGGCCTCGGCGAGGTGGGCAAGAATATGACGGTCTACGAGTGCTGCGGTGACATGATCATCGTGGACTGCGGCCTTGTTTTCCCCGACAGCGATATGTTCGGCGTCGATATGGTCATCCCTGACATGACCTTTGTGGTGCAGAACAAGGATAAGATCAAGGGTCTGCTCATTACCCACGGCCACGAGGATCACATCGGCAGCATCCCCTACCTGCTGCAGAAGTTCGACCTTCCCATCTACGGTACCCGCCTGACCTGCGGCCTCATCCGCAACAAGCTGGAGGAATTCGGCCTTGCGGGCAAGACCAAGTTCGTGGAGATCACCCCCAAGCAGAAGATCAAGCTGGGCTGCTTTACGGTGGAGCCGATCCATGTGAACCACTCCATTCCGGACGCCGTGGCCTTCGCCATCGACAGCCCGGCGGGCACCATCATCCAGACCGGCGACTTCAAGATCGATTATACCCCGCTGGCCTGCGGCCCCACCGACCTTGCTACCCTGTCCGATTACGGCCAGAAGGGCGTTCTGGCCCTGCTGAGCGACTCTACCAACGCCGAGAAGCCCGGCTTTACCGCCACCGAGCAGAAGGTGGCTGCCAGCGTCCGCAATCTCTTTGCCCGGGCGCAAAACAAGCGCATCATCATCGCCTCCTTTGCGTCGAACATCTACCGCGTCCAGCAGATCATCGACCTCGCCGTGGAGGATGGCCGCAAGGTGGCCTTCAGCGGCCGCAGCATGGTCAACAACACGGCCATGGCGCAGGAGCTGGGCTATATGCACATCCCGGAGGGCACCCTCATCAGCATCGACGAGATCAATCAGTATCCGCCTGAGCAGGTGGTGCTGGTGACCACCGGCAGTCAGGGTGAGCCTCTGAGCGCGCTGAGCCGCATGGCTTCCTGCAGCCACCGTCAGGTGCGGGTCGGCCCCGGCGACTTCATCATCATCTCGGCCAAGCCCATCCCCGGCAACGAGAAGAGCGTGACCAAGATCGTCAACGGCCTGCTCCTGCTGGGCGCTGAGGTCATCTACGAGGGGATGTACGATGTCCACGTCTCCGGCCACGCCTGTCAGGAGGAGCAGAAGCTGATGCTCACCCTGACCAAGCCCAAGTATTTCCTGCCCGTCCACGGTGAATATAAGCAGCTGAAGAAGCACGCCATCACGGCGGCCAGCCTCGGCATCCCCACCAGCAACATCCTCATCGCCGAGAACGGCTCCAACATCATCCTCAGTCAGGACGAGATGAAGCTGGGCGAGCCGGTGACGGCGGGCGCTGTCATGGTGGACGGCCTCGGCGTGGGCGATGTGGGCAATGTCGTCCTGCGGGACCGCAAGCATCTGTCCGAGGATGGCCTCGTCATCATCGTGGCCACCGTGGACAGCAAGACCGGCAAGGTGCTGGCCGGCCCCGACCTTGTGAGCCGTGGCTTCGTCTATGTGCGGGAGAACGAGAGCCTGATGGACGGCGCCCAGAGCATCGTGGAGACGGCCCTCGACCGCTGCGTGGAGGAGCACGTCCGCGACTGGAACAGCGTCAAGACCCGCGTGCGCGAGGCCCTGAGCAGCTATATCTACCGCCGCACCAAGCGCAGCCCCATGATCCTCCCCATCCTGATGGAGGTCTGATGCTGCCCGCAGGAGGCATAATACTTCATGAAACAAAAACCAAGGTGGACTCTTGAAATGCTGACCGCTGCGCTGGCAGTGCTCTGCGCCCTTCTGGTGCTGGTGCTGCTGGTACAGCGCCCGGCCATCTGGCCGCTGCTGGCTGTGCTGGTGGTGCTGTGGGGCGTCCTGTTCGTCCTGTTCCGCTGCCGGCTGCGCAGCTGGGTGGCCCGCTGGGTGTGCGGCGGCAGCTTTGAAAAATCCAAGACCCAGTTCAGCCTCGAGCCGCTGAGCCAGCCCGCCGCCCTCCTGTCGGGGGAGACGGTGCTGTGGTACAACGCCGAGTTCCGCACCCGCCTGATGAAGGGAGAGTCCCTTCTGACCCCTCGGGTGCAGAAGGTGCTGCCCGGCCTCGACCTACAGGAATCCCGGACGGCGGGCGGCCAGCTGCTGAATCTGGCCGACGGCGCGTGGAGCGTTCACAGCTCCACGGTCCCCGGCGAGGCGGAGAGCATGACCCTCCTCGTGCTGAACGAGGAGACAGCCCTGCGGAAGGTGGAGGCCGAGTACAAGGCCAGCCGCCCGGGCTATCTGGTCTTTCTCGTAGACGGCTACGACGATGTGTTCAGCGATATGCTGGACAGCGAGCGCGCCCGTCTGCTGGAGGGCATCAACCGGGTGCTGGAGGATATGATCGGCCGGGGCACCGGCTTTCTGCGCCGGGTGGCCAGCGGCCGCTATATCGCCGTGGTGGAGGAGCGCCAGCTGGAGCAGTTCGCCAAGCGGGGCTATGACGTGCTGGACAAGATCCGCGCCCTTGACCCCAGCGTGAACCTTTCCATCTCCATCGGCATCGGACGCGGGGCCAAGACCCTGCGGGAGGCGCAGGATATGGCCGTGCAGGCGCTGGACATGGCGCAGGGGCGCGGCGGCGATCAGGCTGCGGAGATGACTCCGGACGGCTTTACTTTCTACGGCGGCGTCAGCCACGGCGTGGAGAAGCGCAGCAAGGTGCGCAGCCGCATCGTGGCCGACCAGCTGGTCAAGCTCATCAAGGAGGCCGACCATGTGGTCATCATGGGCCACCGGATGAGCGACCTTGACGCCATCGGCGCGGCGGAGGGCGTGCTGCGCATCTGCAAGATCTGCGATGTGCCGGCTGTTATCGCCGTGCGCCGGGATGCCACCCTCGCCGGGAGCCTCATCAACGCCCTCGTCGCGGCAGGGCAGGAGGACGATTTCATCGACCCCAAGGGCGCGCTGCCCATCATCTCCCAGAGAACGCTCTGCATCATCGTGGATACATACCAGCTGGGGCTGGTGGAGAGCCGCGAAATTCTGGAAAAATGCGGCAAGGTGGCCGTCATCGACCACCACCGCAAGGGCGTCGGCTTCATCGAGAACGCCGACCTCGTCTGTCACGAGCCGTATGCCTCCTCGGCCAGTGAGCTTGTCACCGAGTTCCTGCAGTATGTGGGCGACCGGGACGACAAGCCCAACCGCATCGAGGCCGAGGGTCTGCTTTCCGGCATCATGCTGGACACCCGGGACTTCACCCTCCACACCGGCGTGCGCACCTTCGAGGCTGCGGCGGCCCTTCGCCGCTACGGCGCGGAGACCGAGCGGGTACGCCAGCTCTTTGATGTGAGCATGGTGGAGTACACCACCAAGGCTATGCTGGTATCGGAAGCCCAGATGTACCGGGGCTGCGCTATCACCGTCAGCGGTGAGGTGGCCCCCGAGGCCCGCGTGGCCATCGCGCAGGCGGCCAACGACCTGCTGACCATCCAGAACGTGGAGGCCAGCTTCGTGGCCGTGCAGGTGGGCGGCGGCGTCAACATCTCGGCCCGGAGCCTCGGCGCGGTGAACGTGCAGGTCATCATGGAGGCTCTGGGCGGCGGCGGACATCAGACCATGGCTGCGGCCCAGCTCAAGCATATCACCCCGGAGGCGGCCCGCAGCCGCATCCAGACGGCCATCGACCAGTACCGGGAGGCGCAGAAGAAGAGCGGCCCCGAGTCGGAGCCGGAACAGAAGAAAAAGGACAAACAGTGATGAAACAGTACGATTATCTCATCGTCGGCGCCGGCCTGTACGGCGCAGTGTTCGCCCACGAGGCCAAGAAGGCGGGCAAGCGCTGCCTCGTCCTCGACAAGCGCGGCCACATCGCGGGCAACATCTACACCGAGCCGGTGGAGGGCATCAACGTCCACCGCTATGGTGCCCACATCTTCCACACCAACAACAAGGCCGTGTGGCAGTATGTGAACCAGTTCGCGGAGTTCAACCGCTACACCAACAGCCCTGTGGCCAACTACCACGGCGAGATCTACAACCTGCCCTTCAATATGAACACCTTCAACAAGATGTGGGGCGTCGTGACCCCCGCCGAGGCGAAGGCGAAGATCGAAGCCCAGCGCGCCGAGGCCGGCATCACTGAGCCGAAGAACCTCGAAGAGCAGGCCATCAGCCTCGTGGGCACCGACATCTACGAAAAGCTCATCAAGGGCTACACCGGCAAGCAGTGGGGCCGCCCCTGCACCGAGCTGCCCGCTTTTATCATCAAGCGTCTGCCCGTCCGCTTCACCTACGACGACAACTACTTCAACGCCCTGTATCAGGGCATCCCCAACGGCGGCTACACCGCCATGGTGGAAAAGATGCTGGACGGCGTGGAGGTGCGTCTGGGCGTGGATTATCTGGCCGGGAAGGCAGAGCTGGACAAGCTGGCCGACAAGGTGGTCTACACCGGCCCGGTGGATGCCTACTTCGGCTACCGGCTGGGTGCGCTGCAGTACCGCAGCGTCCGCTTCGAGACCGAGACGCTGGACACCGACAACTATCAGGGCAACGCCGTCGTGAACTACACCGACGCCGAGACCCCCTACACCCGCATCATCGAGCACAAGCACTTTGAGTTCGGCACCCAGCCCAAGACCGTCATCAGCCGGGAGTACAGCGCCGAGTGGAAGCCCGGCGACGAGCCGTATTACCCGGTGAATGATGATAAAAATGGCGCTTTGTACGCTGAGTATAAGAAGCTGGCCGATGCCGAGCCGGGCGTCCTCTTCGGCGGACGTCTGGGCGAGTATAAGTACTACGATATGGATAAGGTCATCGAGGTGGCCTTGGATGTCGTGGGCAAAGAGCTGGCATAACGTAAAAAGCCTCTCCCTTTGGGAGAGGTGTCACCGCAGGTGACGGAGAGGGCAAGGATGCTGGCGGAGAAGTGCAGGCACGGCGATAGCATCGCTCTGACAAAGAGTTTGCCTATCTCCGCGCACCGGCACTGTCGCAACGGGCTTGCCCTCTCAGTCTCGCTTCGCTCGCCAGCTCTCCCAAAGGGAGAGCCTTTAGCAGGCGTTGACGGAACAGCCCGATTGCTGTATACTAACCATAGAAATCTTCGCCGGGAATATCCCGGCGGGAAGTGAGGGATACTATCATGAAAGTGATTCTGAAGCAGGACGTCAAGGGCATCGGCAAGAAGGACGAGATCCACGAGGTCTCCGACGGCTACGCCCGCAACTTTCTGTTCCCGCGCAAGCTGGCCGCTGTGGCCGACGCCAGCGCGGTGAATATCGCCCGGGGCAAGGAGGCTGCCGCAGACTTCCACGAGGCAGAGAATGTGGCCGCTGCACAGGCTGTGGCCGCAAAGCTCGAGGGTAAGACTGTGGTCATCAAGGCCAAGGGCGGCGCATCCGGCCGTCTGCACGGCAAAGTTACCGGCAAGGAAGTGGCTGAGGCTCTGGCCCAGCTGGCCGGTTCGCCCATCGACAAGAAGAAGATCGAGCTGGAGACCAAGGACATCAAGGACGCGGGCGTCTTCAACGGCAAGGTCCGCCTTTATGTCGGTGTCACCGCTTCCTTTAAAGTTCAGGTCGAAGTGGAGCAGGCCTGATCCAGCCGTTCTCTGCGCCCCCTCTCGGCAGGGGGCGCTTTTTGGCTTTACGGACACGATAACGATTCAGAAGGATAACAGCCATGCCGAACGAACGACATTACAACGAACTCAACCTCGAGAGCGTGGGCATCAACCTGCCCTATAACATGCAGGCAGAGCAGAGCGTGCTGGGCGCAGTGCTGCTCAAGCCGGAGACCCTGACCGATCTGGTGGAGATCATCCGGCCCGAGATGTTCTATACCCGCCAGAATGCGCAGATCTACTCCGAGATGCTGCGGCTCTTCACCAGCGACCAGACCATCGACTTCGTGACCCTGCTGGACGCCGTCATTTCAGACGGCGTCTTCCCCAGCGCCGACGAGGCGAAGGTCTACCTGACCGGTCTGGCCGAGACAGTGCCCAGCATCTCCAACGTCAAGGCCTACGCCCAGATCGTGCAGGAAAAGTATCTGGTGCGCCAGCTCATGGGAGTGGCGAAGGACATCTTACAGGACGCCGGGGACGAGCCGGACGCCGACCTTCTGCTGGAAAACGCCGAGCAGCGCATCTATGAGATACGCTCAGGCCGGGATTCCAGCGCATTGACGCCCCTTTCTTCCAGCATGGTGGAGACGCTGACCAATCTTCAGAAGATCAGCGGCCCCGATGCCGACAAGTACAAGGGCATCCCTACCGGTTTCCGCCTGCTGGATACCGTCCTCACCGGCCTCGGCCGCGGCGACCTCATCATCCTCGCCGCCCGCCCCGGTATGGGTAAGACCAGCTTTGCGCTGAACATCGCCACCCGCGTCGCCATGCAGCAGAAGGTGCCGGTGGCCATCTTCAGCCTCGAAATGACCAAGGAGCAGCTGACCAACCGCATCCTATCGGCGGAAGCGGGCATCGACAGTCAGGCCTTCCGCACCGGCGCGCTCCGGGCTGAGGACTGGGAGTATCTGGCCCTCGCCACCGAAAAGCTCCACGACGCCCCCATCTATATGGACGACACCTCGGGCATCACCATCACCGAGATGAAGGCGAAGATCCGCCGGGTCAATCAGGACCCC
>ERZ1673747.3050-NODE-3050-length-11369-cov-11.945554_pt1 | contig 11369 bp, 4 predicted proteins | sample MGYA00580220_ERZ1673747 | MGnify/ENA primary metagenome ERZ1673747 (study PRJEB41218, sample SAMN15661769) | gut metagenome | host: Homo sapiens | place: Canada: London | collected 2015-08-20/2019-03-30 | study: EMG produced TPA metagenomics assembly of... | reverse complement strand
ACTGCGGCACCGGCGTGGCCTTCACCCGCAACCCCGCCACCGGCGAGAAGAAGCTGTTCGGTGAGTTCCTGACCAATGCCCAGGGCGAGGACGTGGTGGCCGGCATCCGGACTCCCATGCCCATCAGCGAAATGAGCGAAAAGTTCCCCGAGGCCTTCGCCCAGTTTGAGAAGGTCTGCAAGATTCTAGAGGATCACTATCACGATATGCAGGATATGGAGTTCACCGTGGAGAACGGCAAGCTCTACATGCTGCAGACCCGCAACGGCAAGCGCACCCCTGCCGCTGCGCTCAAGATCGCCTGCGACCTGGTGGACGAGGGGATGATCGACGAAAAGCAGGCCGTGGCCATGATCGATCCCCGCACCCTGGACACCCTGCTGCATCCCCAGTTTGACGGCGAGGTGCTGAAGAAGACCCCCGTGATCGGCAGCGCCCTGGCCGCCTCTCCCGGCGCCGCCTGCGGCAAGGTCGTCTTCTCCGCTGAGGACGCCAAGGCCTGGGCCGAGCGCGGCGAGAAGGTGGTCCTGGTCCGGCTGGAGACCTCTCCTGAGGATATCGAGGGCATGAAAGCTGCTCAGGGCATCCTGACTGTGCGGGGCGGCATGACCTCCCACGCGGCCGTGGTGGCCCGCGGCATGGGCAAGTGCTGCGTCTCCGGCTGCGGCGCCATCAAGATGGACGAGGAGAATAAGCAGTTTGAGCTCTCCGGCAAGACCTTCCACGAAGGCGACTGGCTGTCCATCGACGGTTCCACCGGCAAGATCTACGACGGCGCCATCCCCACGGTGGACGCCTCTATCGGCGGCGAGTTCGGCCGGGTCATGGGCTGGGCCGACCAGTACCGCCGCCTGAAGGTCCGCACCAATGCGGACACCCCCCACGACGCCGCCCAGGCCCGGAAGTTCGGCGCTGAGGGCATCGGCCTGTGCCGGACCGAGCACATGTTCTTTGACGCAGACCGCATTCCCGCCATCCGCCGAATGATCTGCTCCGACACCGTGGAGCAGCGTGAGGCCGCTCTGGCTGTTCTGGAGCCTATGCAGCAGTCCGACTTCGAGGGCATCTATGAGGCTATGGAGGGCCTGCCTGTCACCATCCGTTTCCTGGATCCCCCGCTGCACGAGTTCGTGCCCACTGAGGAGGCCGACATCGAGCTGCTGGCCAAGGACATGGGCAAGAGCGTTGCGGAGATCAAGGCCATCATCGCCGGCCTGCACGAGTTCAACCCCATGATGGGTCACCGGGGCTGCCGTCTGGCGGTCACCTATCCGGAGATCGCCGCCATGCAGACCCGCGCCGTCATCAAGGCTGCGCTGAACGTCCAGGCCAAGCATCCCGAGTGGACCATGGTGCCTGAGATCATGATCCCCCTGGTGGGCGAGGTCAAGGAGCTGGCATACGTGAAGAAGGTCGTGGTGGAGACCGCCGATGCCATCATCAAGGAGGCCGGCTCCAACATGAAGTACCTGGTGGGCACCATGATCGAGATCCCCCGGGCCGCGCTGACCGCCGATGAGATCGCCAAGCAGGCGGACTTCTTCTCCTTCGGCACCAACGACCTGACTCAGATGACCTTCGGCTTCAGCCGTGATGACGCGGGCAAGTTCCTGGACGCCTATTACGACAAGAAGATCTACGAGAACGATCCCTTCGCCAAGCTGGACCAGACCGGCGTGGGCAAGCTGGTGGATATGGCCTGCAAGATGGGCCGCGCCACCAACCCCGAGCTGCATCTGGGCGTGTGCGGCGAGCACGGCGGCGACCCCTCCAGTGTGGAGTTCTTCCACCGGACGGGCCTGGATTATGTGTCCTGCTCTCCCTTCCGGGTGCCCATCGCCCGGCTGGCTGCGGCACAGGCTGCCATCAAGGACGAGAAGTAATCTTCTCTCTCATAAAAAACCGGACCGCCCAAAGAGGGCGGTCCGGTTTCTTTGTATCGATGCATAAGTCACTTCGCTGTGGGCATGAAGGGCCGCAGAACCCCTGCCACCTGAGAGATCGGCATGGTCTGGAGATAGACATGGCCCGGTCCGGTGATAATGGTGTTGAAGATCCCCTCACCGCCGAACACCATGTTCTTGAGCCCCGGGACCGCCTGGATATCCATGGAGCAGGTGGCATCCATGGCCGCCAGATATCCGGTATCCACCACCAGGGACTCACCGGGATCCAGGTCGTATTCCACGATATGCCCGTCGAACTCGGTGAAGGCAATCCCCCGGCCGGAGAGCTTCTGCATGATGAAGCCCTCGCCGCCGAAGAAGCCGGAGCCCAGCTTCTTCTGGAAAAAGACGGACAGCTGGACGCCCGCCTCGCTGGCCAGGAAGCCGCTCTTCTGCACCACCAGCTCCCGGCCCGGACCGATGTCAAAGGCCCGGATGCTGCCCGGGAAACTGGAGGCAAAGGCGATCAGTCCTTGGCCGCCCTGGGCGGTGTAGCGGTTCTGGAAAATGGAGTCGCCGGAGAGCATCCGCCCAAACGCCTTCCCCAGACCGCCGTTGGTGCTGGTCTCCATCTTCATGTTGGGGGTCATCCAGCTCATGCTCCCCCGCTCGGTGAGCATGGTCTCGCCGGCCTCCAGCTGGCAGATCACCACCGGCAGCGGTGCTCCCTCGATCTGATATTCCATGGTGTGCTCCTTTCTCTTCTCGGCCCGGGGCCGGTTTTCTCCATTCTACCGGGGCCGCTGCATCGTGTCAATCCAAACCGGGCGGCTTTCCTGGTCCCTACAGAAATTTTACAGCCCCGGCATCTAAACGGATGCCGGGGCTGTGCTGCGCTCAGTACTCCACTACGCCGGTGTAGACCAGCTTGGCATCGCCGGTGAGGGTGACGGCTTCGTCGGTGTAATGCACCACCAGGTCGCCGCCCTGGACCCGGACCGTGATGTCCCGTCCCTTTTCACAGAGGCCGTTGGCCACCGCCGCCACCACCGCGGCACAGGCGCCGGTGCCGCAGGCCAGCGTCTCACCGCTGCCCCGCTCCCAGACCCGCATCTTGATGGTGCTGGGATTTACCACCCGGATAAACTCCGTGTTGATCCGGTCCGGAAAATAAGGCGCATGTTCAAACTGCGGCCCGATCCGGGCCACATCCACGCCGTCCACCCGGGAACAGAACACCACGCAGTGGGGATTGCCCATGTCCACGCAGGTGATCTCCCAGGGCTGCCCGGCAATCTCCACCGGATAGTTCACCACCTGCCGCTTCGGGATATTCAGCCGGAGGGCCGTGGTGTCCAGGGTCGCGTAGCCCATGTCCACGCAGGCAGAGGTCACCCTGCCGTCGGTGGTGTAGACCCGGACGGTCTTGGTGCCCTTGTCCGTCTCCAGGGTCATTTCCTCCTTGCGGACGATACCGTTGTCATAGAGGTACTTCGCCATACACCGCAGGGCGTTGCCGGCCATGGAGCCCTCAGACCCGTCGGCGTTGAACATCCGCATCTTGGCATCCGCCTTCCGGGATCCCTCCATGAGGATGATGCCGTCGGCGCCGATGCCGTAGTGCCGGTCGCAGAGGGTGACGCACAGGGACTCCGGGCAGGTGATCTCCCCGCTGAAATTCTCCAGGAAGATGTAGTCGTTGCCGCAGGTCTGCATTTTGGCGAAGGGCAGCTTCTGCCGCTCCGTCCGCAGATGGCAGATATCGACGAGCTCCGTGTTCTCCTGGTTGTAGCGGCTGGCCAGGATGTCCGTCAGGGCACCGGCCGTATCCAGCGAGGTCAGGCAGGGAATGCCCAGCTGGACGCACCGGTGGTTCAGGTGGATGAAGTCCCGGATATACTCCGGCTCCGTAGAGCCGGTGAGGATCACGTAGTCGATCCTGCCGGACTCCAGCAGCTGGAAGACCCGGTTGTCCCGGCCCAGCTTGCCCACCACCTCCACGTCCGTGCCCAGGCGGGAGATCTCCCGTGCGGTGCCGTCGGTGGCGTAGAGGCGGAAGCCCATTTCATCCAGCTTCCGGGCGATGTTGACAATCTCCGGCTGGTCCCGGCGGTTCACGGAGATCAATACCCCCGCGTGTCCGCTCTTCTCCACCTTGTACCCGGCGGAGACCAGGCCTTTGAACAGCGCCTCCTGCATATTGGCGCCCAGGCCCAGCACCTCGCCGGTAGATTTCATCTCCGGGGACAGGGCGGCGTTGGCGTCGGTAATCTTCTCGAAGGAGAACACCGGCACCTTCACCGCCACGTAGGGCGGACGTTTGTACAGGCCCGTGCCATAGCCCAAGGCCTTCAGGGGTTGGCCCACCATGACCCGGGTGGCCAGGTCCACCATGGGTACGCCGGTGACCTTGGAGATATAGGGTACCGTCCGGCTGGCCCGGGGGTTCACCTCAATGACGTACAGCTCTCCCTGATAGATCAGGTACTGGATGTTGATAAGTCCCCGGGTCTTGAGGGACAGGGCCAGCTTTTCGGAGCAGTCCACGATGGTCTGGAGCATCTTGTCCCCGATGGAAAAGGGCGGGTACACGGCGATGGAGTCGCCGGAGTGGACGCCGGTACGTTCGATGTGCTGCATGACGCCGGGGATCAGCACATCGGTGCCGTCAGAGATGACGTCCACCTCCAGCTCCTTGCCCATCAGGTACTGGTCCACCAGCACCGGGTTCTCAATCTTGCCGGAGAGGATGATCTCCATGTAGCGGCGGACTTCCTCATCGTTGTGGGCGATGACCATGTTTTGGCCGCCGATGACGTAGCTGGGCCGCAGCAAAACAGGATACCCCAATTCATTCGCTGCCTCCAGCGCCTCATTCATACCCAGCACGCCCCGGCCGGCGGCCCGCTTGATGGAAAACCGCTCCAGCAGCGCGTCGAACCGCTCCCGATCCTCCGCCATGTCGATGGACTCGGCGCTGGTGCCCAGGATGGGGATGCCGCGGCTGTCCAGGAATTTCGTCAGCTTGATGGCCGTCTGACCGCCGAAGGCCACCACCACACCCACCGGCTTCTCCACGGCGATGATGTGCATGACATCCTCCGGGTACAGCGGCTCAAAATACAGGCGGTCGGCAGTGTCGTAGTCCGTGGAGACAGTCTCCGGGTTGTTATTGACAATCACCACGTCGTAGCCCAGCTCCTTCAGCGTCCAGACACAGTGGACAGAGGAGTAATCAAACTCGATGCCCTGGCCGATGCGGATGGGGCCGGAGCCCAGCACCATGATGACCGGCTTGCCGCTGCGGGGGAAGGCCCGGGACTCGCAGAACCGGTCATAGGTGGAGTAGAAATAGGGCGTCTCCGCGTCAAACTCCGCGCCGCAGGTGTCCACCATCTTGTACACCGCATCCCGGTGCTCCGGCAGTTCTCCGCCGCCGGAAAGCCTGCGGAGAGCCTCATCGGGATAGCCCAGCCGCTTGCCCTCCCGGTACTGCGCCTCCGACAGGCCGTCTGCAATGGAAGCCTCGAACGCCGCCAGCTTCCGCAGCTTGCAGAGGAACCAGGGGTCGATTCTGGTGATGTCGTGGATCTCCTCTACGGTGACGCCGGATTTCAGCGCCTCGAACACCGTGAAGAGCCTGTGATCGTCCACTCGGCGGAGCCGCTCCCGGATGGGGGCGTCGTCCCCGTGGTCCGGTTTCCGGTTCAGGGTGTCCATGCCGATCTCCGCGCCCCGGACAGCCTTGAGCAAGGCCATCTCGAAGCTGGGGGCGATGGCCATCACCTCGCCTGTGGCCTTCATCTGCGTGCCCAGGGCCCGGCTGGCATCGGCGAACTTGTCGAAGGGCCACTTGGGCATCTTCACCACGATATAGTCCAGTGTGGGCTCGAAGCAGGCACAGGTCTTGCCCGTGATGTCGTTTTTAATCTCGTCCAGGGTGTAGCCCAGAGCGATCTTGGTGGTGATCTTGGCGATGGGGTAGCCGGTGGCCTTGGAGGCCAGGGCCGAGGACCGGCTGACCCGGGGATTCACCTCGATGACCGCGTACTCAAAGCTCTCCGGATTCAATGCCAGCTGCACGTTGCAGCCGCCCACGATCCCCAGGTGGGTGATGATGTCCAGAGACGCCTTGCGGAGCATCTGGAACTCCTTGTCCGCCAGGGTCTGGGTGGGGGCCACCACGATGGAGTCGCCGGTATGGACACCCACCGGGTCCAGGTTCTCCATGGAGCAGACGGCGATCACGTTGCCCACGCTGTCCCGCATGGTCTCGAACTCGATCTCCTTCCAGCCGAAGATGGCCTTCTCCACCAAAATCTGCGTGATGGGCGAGGCGTCCAGGCCGGTGCCCGCGATGATCTTCAGCTCGTCGGGGTCCTTGGCCGCGCCGCCGCCCGCGCCGCCCAGGGTAAAGGCGGGCCGCACGATGACGGGGTAGCCGATCTTCTCCGCCACCGCCATGGCCTGGTCCACGGTCTCCGCGATGTCGGAGGCAATCACCGGCTGGCCGATCTCCGCCATGGCCTCCTTGAAGAGCTCCCGGTCCTCCGCCCGGGAGATGGCCGCTGCGTCGGTCCCCAGAAGGCGGACGCCCTGGGCCTGGAGAAAGCCCTCCTTGTCCAGCTGCATGGCCAGGGTCAGGCCGGTCTGGCCGCCCAGGCCCGCCAGGATGGAATCGGGGCGTTCCTTCTTGATGATGCGCTTGACGGTCTCCACGGTCAGGGGCTCCAGGTAGATCTCATCCGCCATGGCCTGATCCGTCATAATGGTGGCGGGGTTGGAGTTGCAGAGGACCACGTTGATGCCGGCATCCTTCAGCACCCGGCAGGCCTGGGCGCCGGCGTAGTCGAACTCCGCCGCCTGGCCGATGACGATGGGGCCGGAGCCGATGACCAGCACTTTCTGAATGCTCTTATCCAGCGGCATTACCGGTCACCCCCTTTCATCAGAGCTACAAATTGGTCGAACAGGAACGATGTGTCCTTGGGCCCGGTGCATGCCTCTGGATGGAACTGGACCGTGAATGCCCGCAGGTCCGGATAGTCGATGCCCTCGCAGGTGCCGTCGTTGGCGTTGATGAAGCGGACCTTCCCCACCGGCAGGCTGGTACCGTCCACGGCGTAGCCATGATTCTGGCTGGTGATGTAGGTGCGGACGCCGTCCAGGTCCCGGACGGGCTGATTGACCCCCCGGTGGCCGTATTTCAGCTTGTAGGTGCCGCCCCCCACCGCCAGGGCCGTCAGCTGGTGGCCCAGGCAGATACCGAACAGGGGCACCTTGCCCAGGAGCTTTTTGATCTGCTCAATCTGATAGACGTTCTCTGCCGGATCCCCGGGGCCGTTGGAGAGCATGACGCCGTCAGGATTGGCCGCCAGCACCTCCTCTGCACTGGTCTGCGCAGGCAGGACAGTGACGGTGCAGCCGCGCTTTTGCAGCTCCCGGACGATGTTGCGCTTGGCGCCGTAGTCCAGCAGGCTCACCCGGAACCGCTCCTCTCCCTCCGCCGGGTGGGCGGATGCTGCTTTACAGGTGACCGCCTCCACCACGCCGGTGACGGCATAGGTCTTCACCGCCGTCAGATCCGCCGGAATCTCATCACAGATCGCGGCGTTCATGACGCCGTGCTCCCGGATGATCCGGGTCAGCTCCCGGGTGTCCACACCCCAGAGCCCCGGCACGCCCCGGTCCCGCAAAAAAGCGTCCAGGTCTCCCTGGCAGCGGAAATTGGACGGCTCCTCGCACCACTCCCGCACCACGTAGCCCCGGACGCAACACGCGCCTTCAAAATCCTCCGGAATGATCCCATAATTGCCGATCAGAGGATAGGTCTGCATCACGATCTGTCCAGCATAGCTGGGATCCGTCAGTGTCTCCAGATAGCCGCACATGCCGGTGGTGAACACCAGCTCGCCCACGGCGTCCGCCGGACCCCCGAACCGGAAGCCCTCAAACACCTGGCCATCCTGTAATACCAGATATCCCTTCTTCATGTCGTCCTCCCTCTCCGGCGCATCGACCGGAAAATCCCTATTAGATGTTATTATGCGTTTTTTTTCTGAAGCAGTCAATCCCCCCGTGCAGTGCGGCACGGTAGACTTTTCCAGGGATGAAGGTATTACTTTTTGTGCATTTTCGCAAAGGCCGATCTATTTCCCGCCGCACTGCCTCTCTTGCAAAGCAGTAACCAATGGGCTATGATGCAGGAAAAGCGGCTCATCTGCACAGGCGGAAGAACTGCTCCGGCAAAGGAGTGCGCCTATGATCTGTTTGCATGCATTCCGGATGCCCGCCCGGGAGGGCGAAGAGGCATTCTTCTCCGATCCCCGGAACCAGCGGATCTGCTATACCGCCAAAGATCCCTTTCATGTATTCCGCTGCTGCCATCTGCCGCAGCACCCACCTCCCCATTCCCCAAGAGGGCCGGATCATCACCAGCGACGATGTCTTCGGCCACCTGCCGGACATCCGCTGCATCAACGGCGGCATCGACGCCGCCCCGGCCCCGCCTCTGGACGGCGCTGGACAATGTGCGGGTCTGCCGGGCGTTCTTTCGGAAGCGGGAGGCAGACTTCCGCTCCACCCGAAAACGCGCCGCAGCCGGGCCGCAAGGTATTTTGGACTGCCGGACAAAGAAATTTCTTCTGGCGCCGTTGTCATGCGGTGGCCCGCCATTTATAATAAAGGCAGCAAAATCAGGGAGGAGGCGCATCCTGTGGCAAAGCATCTGGACAAGTTTACCCAGCCCTTCCGGGACAGCCCCATCCCCTTCGCCCTGGCGGAGATACTGACCAACGGCAGCGGGGAGATGGTGGATCTGGTGTGCCGCTTTTTGAATCCTGCCGCGGCGGCGCTTCTGGGGCTCTCCCCGGAGGAGGTGCAGGGCCGCCGCCTGTCCCAGCTCGGGCCAGAGCGGGCGCTGGAGCAGCTGGCGCCCATGCAGGCCGTAGCTTTTTCCGGCTCCTCCGCCTCCTTCCCCTATGTGACCGCCGGGGGCCAAACCCTCACCGTTACCTGCTATCAGGTGATGTACGGCACGGTGGCCTGCCTGCTGGATCCCCGGTCGGGGGCCGGAGCCCAGAGCGGCGCGTTGCCGGAGCTCCTGCCCGGCGCGGATCTGGAGCTGAACCGGGAGGGACTGCGGTGCCTTGCCTGCAGCCGGCAGCTGTGCCAGCTGACCCAGTGGTCCCGGCGGGCGCTGCTGGACCGGGGCGGCAGGGCCTTTTCCGCTCTGGTGGCTCCGGCGGACTGGCCGGCGCTGCTCCAGGAACTGCTGGACGCGGCGCGGGAGAAACGGGGCGTGGATCACGACTTCCGCCTGCTGCGGCGGGACGGTGGGGCAGTCTGGGTGAATCTCCGGGCGGAAATCCTGTCGACCCGCCAGGGGGCCACGGTCTTCCGCGGCGTCTTTCTGGATATCGACCGCCTCCGGCGGGAGGGGCAGGACCTGCAGGCGGCCCTTTCCCGGCGGGAGACGGCTCTGCGGGATGCGGAGACGCTGCTGGACCGGATGCCGGTAGGTCTCTGCCTGCTGCGCCGCCGACCTGACGGTGGCGTGGAGCTGCTGCGGGCCAATCAGGTTCTCTCCCGGCTGCTGGGCCTCTCGCCCGCAGCTCTGGCCCGCCGTCTGGCGGAAGACCCGGGCAGCGGCCTGCCGACGGGCGAGCGGGAGGAACTGCTGGCCGCAGCTGTTCGGTCCCGGGAGTGCGGCCTGCCCCTGCGCCGGGCCTGTCGGGTCTGCCTGGGCGGCGGGCGGGAACTCTGCCTCTCTCTCCACATGTCCTGGGTGGAACAGCCGGACGGCTCCTGGCTGGCATACATCGCCTGTGCCGATATCTCCCAAGAGGCCGCGGCCCAGGCCGAGCATCAGATCCGCTCCCGGATGTACGACCTGCTGTTAGAGCACACCTCCCTCCTGACACTGGACTATGACCCCGCCCGGGACCTGGCCCAGATCCAGCGGCACAGCACCAGCGGCCGCAGGACCTCCCGCACCGTCTCCGGCTATCTGAAGAGCCTGCTCACCGCGTCCTACCTCCACCCGGAGGACCGGCGGCGGCTGGCAGGCGCGGTCCGTCGGGCCATCACGCATCCCGGGACGGTCTCCTGCACCTATCGGGCGGATTATGAGGACACCGGCTGGCGACGCTATCAGGTGTCGTGGATGAGCCTATTCGATGAAGCCGGAAATGTGTACCGTCTGCTGGGCAAAGCGGAAGATGTGACTGGCCGCCGGGCGGCTGCGGAACACTTCCGGCAGTTGGCCGCCCGGCACCGCCGGCAGGCCAGGGCCTGTCTGGCCTCCGCCCGGCTGGATCTGACCGCCGGACAGACATTGGACGCCAAGGCCGCGTCCCGGCACCTGCTGCGCACGCTGTTCGACCGTACCGCAGGCGCCTGCCTCCAGCAGATGGCCTCTGCCCTGCCGGAGGCAGAGGAGCGGGCGCGGTTCCAGGCTCTCTTCTCTCCGGATGCTCTGTCGGATGCCTTTGCAGAAGGCGTGTTCCAATTCTCCATGGACCACTGGATCTCTACCGGAAAGGGCGGCCCGTCCTGGGTCCGGATAGAAGCAGAGATGGCGGAAAACCCGGACACGCTGCATCTGGAAGTCTTTTTCCAGCTGTGGGACCGGAGCTTCCGCAGGCTGCAAAGCACTCTGTTGGATACCCTGACCAGGCAGGATTACGAGCTGGTCCTGACAGCGGACGCCCGCTCCGGTGCCTGCCGTGCCTATGGACCGTCCGCAGGCCGTCTGCCGGAGAACGCCACCTGCCGGTCCCTGGCCGCCTGGTATTTCCAGCAGCTGCCGCCCTCCCACCAGCGGACCGCCCTGCGGAAAGCCCTCTCCCTGGAGGCTGTCTTGTCCCAGCTGGAGGCAGTTCCCTCTGTGGAGCTGGTCCTCCCGGCCCCGGAAGGAGCGCCTTACCATCTGCGGTGTTCCCCGCTGGAGGGGATGCCCGGCGTGCTGCTGGTGACTTGCCGCCGCCTTCCGGCCGGCACGCCGTCCCCCGCCCCATAAACGCAGAAGACCCGCCGCAGGCTATCGCCCGCGGCGGGTCTTCCATGCACGACGCAGCTTGAGCACTGCCAGAAATACCTCCGTCGGGATCTGCACACTTCCCAGGGAGTACATCTTCTCTTTGCCATACCCCACAGGACCTCCGGTTCTACGGGGACCCCTCATCCAATCAGAGCGGGCAGGCTGAGCCTGCCCGCTCCAAGGGTTTCCTTCCGAAACCGCTTGACGCCGCTCCCGCGGCGCCGGGCCGCTGGCCCGGGAAGGAGGGCTTACTCGTCCAGCTTGAGCACTGCGAGAAATGCCTCCGTCGGGATCTGCACGCTTCCCAGGGAGCGCATCTTTTTCTTGCCCTCCTTCTGCTTTTCCAGCAGCTTCTTCTTGCGGCTGATGTCGCCGCCGTAGCACTTGGCCAGCACATCCTTCCGCATGGCCTTGACGGTCTCCCGGGCGATGACCCGGCCGCC
>ERZ1673747.3039-NODE-3039-length-11418-cov-4.424712_pt1 | contig 11418 bp, 10 predicted proteins | sample MGYA00580220_ERZ1673747 | MGnify/ENA primary metagenome ERZ1673747 (study PRJEB41218, sample SAMN15661769) | gut metagenome | host: Homo sapiens | place: Canada: London | collected 2015-08-20/2019-03-30 | study: EMG produced TPA metagenomics assembly of... | reverse complement strand
GGGTTGCCGCAGCTTCACAGGTCCTTTGTACCTCCACTGCTCTGAATAAGAGAAAAATATTATTATTATCTTGTAACATGTATGACTTTATCGCAATACATAAGAAATGTCAATATACATATCTTACTTTCTGTTGTATTAGCTGACTTTCAGCTTGAACTTCTGAATCTCACGCTCTGTAGACACACGTTCAATGATTCCGCCGATTCCACGGATTTTCTCCTCGAAACGCTCATATCCTCTCTGGATATACACAATGTCGTCAACAATCGTGATTCCGTCAGTTGCAAGACCTGCAATGCAAAGTGCTGCTCCTGCTCTAAGATCCGGTGCGCTTACCCTTGCTCCTGAAAGCTTCTCAACACCTTCAATCGTTGCAGAATTTCCTTCTACTTTGACATTGGCACCCATTCTTGCGAGCTCGTCAAGATATTTAAAACGATTCTCGAAGATACTCTCTGTCACAATACTTGTCCCTTTGCATAAAGCCAGTGTAACGCCCATCTGCGGCTGCATATCTGTCGGGAATCCCGGATATGGTAATGTCTTCACATGTGTGCTTCTTAAGTCTCCCTTTGACACTACACGAACTGCATCGTCAAATTCCTCTACTTCGCAGCCAATTTCAAGAAGCTTTGCAATTGTTGCTTCCAGATGTTTTGGGATTACATTCAACACTGTCACATCACCTTTTGTAGCTGCTGCTGCAAACATAAATGTTCCGGCTTCAATCTGATCTGGGATTACAGAATAATCTGTTCCGTGAAGTTTTTGAACACCACGGATCTTGATCACATCTGTTCCGGCACCACGGATATTTGCTCCCATGCTGTTGAGGAAGTTTGCAACGTCAACAACGTGAGGTTCTTTTGCAACATTCTCCATAATGGTAAGTCCCTCTGCCATTGTAGCTGCCATCATAACATTAATGGTTGCTCCAACACTGACTACATCAAAGTAAATGTGCTTTCCGACCAGGCGGTCCGCTTCAGCAAGAATCTTACCATATTCAATCTCTACATCTGCTCCAAGTGCACGGAATCCTTTCAGATGCTGATCGATCGGTCTGCTTCCGATATTACATCCTCCAGGCAGTGCAACTTCTGCATGCTTATACTTTCCAAGCATAGCTCCTAACAGATAATAAGATGCACGAATCTTTTTAATATAATCATATTCAATATTGAAATCATGAATTGCTTTCGCATTGATCTTAACAGTGTGGCGGTCTGTACGCTGTACCATTGCTCCAATACCTGCAATCGCATCCAGAAGTACATTAATATCATTAACATCTGGAAGGTTCTCAATACGGACTGTCTCATCTGTCATAATTGCTGCAGCAAGAATCGCAAGTGCCGCATTCTTCGCTCCACCAATCTCCACCTCGCCTACAAGCGGGTGACCTCCCTTAATAATATATTGCTCCATAGATAACACCTCTATATATTCTACCAATATTCTCTAAAATATTATGCATCTTTCCTTCTCTCAAGCTCCTTATCCCTGAGCGAGACAAAAATGCATGGTCGAGGGACAGTATATTATATAAACTCCCCGTATGTCAAGTCATATTTTTATGGCATGACAATAACACGCCCTCTTATGGGTACCACAACAGTATAGCACAAAACACTTGCCACGTAAAATATTTTTTACATTTACGTAATGTTTTTGTAACATTTGAACTTCCGTCGCATGGATTAGTTCAGACTCGCCAACACTTTCTCAATCGTTTCTTCCAGTTCCAAACCATCTTCGCACACTGTCACATCTGCATATTTTTCAAACAATTTTACACGTTCTTCATATAAATCCTTCAATGTCTGTCCGTCACGCAGTACGACTCCACGGCTCTTTGCATTTCTAAGTCTCTTATTTATTGTTTCAAATGATACCTGCAAATATACGACTTTTCCGATTTCTTTGTAATGTTTCATTGCATTTTCACAATATACAACGCTTCCGCCCGGTGCGATTACTGTTTTTTCCGCCTCGATTTCAGCATTGATCCTATCCTCTACTTCCAGGAAACCGTCCGGTCCAGCCTCTGCTATGATCTCTCTAAGAAGCTTTCCTTCCTTTTCCTGGATGACCAGATCTGTATCTACAAAATTATAACCCAGGCGCTTTGCAACAATAACACCCACGGTGCTTTTTCCAACCGCTGGCATACCTATTACAATGATGTTATCCATGATGTTTTTATCCTTCTATTTTTGCTTTTCTTCCTTTTATAATAAATGTGCTTTCATCTTTTCCTTTTATTATATGCAGCCTCTAATGGACAGGTGACTTTTCTACTCGCCAAATACAACCTCTTCCAATATGCGGGCTGCATCTTTCACACAATCCGGACAGGCTTTTGCCGGCGTTCCTGTCTCGACTCCCTTTAATTCCTTACAGATTACGCTGCCACTCTCCTCTTTGAATCTGCGCACAATTTCTTTGGACATTTTATAAGTTGCCCCTTTACTTCCCGGACCACCCATTTCCACAGTACTATTCTTGGCACCGGCAATTACACAGGCTGCTGTGACAGCTCCACATGTTCCTTCCATGCCGCCCATTCCTAGGCCAAGCCCTTCTGTCAAACGAAACATCGTTTCTTCATCAATTCCAACCAAATCACAATATGCACACGCTACTGCCTGTGCACAGTTGTATCCACTCTTATGTTTTTCTGCAACTTTGTCTACTCTTGTTTCCATTTTTCAATTCCTTTCTATTATCTTGCGCGCCTTAGTTGCGGCTTCAATATATCCTCATATTTCATTATCCCTGAACCCGGGCACATGTTTCTCCATATATAAATTTACTTTTTACAATTCTGCGACGTGGATCATCTTGATAATTAATGATTTCCTCAAATAACGCTTTCGCAATTCCCGGTACATCTTGTTCCACTGTCGTTAACTGTACATAAAAATAATCATCCATAACATGATCAAAGCCGCATACTGATAATTGCTCCGGAATTTTAATATTCATTTTTTGCGCAGCATTTACCACACCAAGTGCTAGTATATCACAGGCACAAAAAATTGCTGTTGGCGGTTCCTCCAATGACAGAAAATACCTCAGTGCATTTCGTCCCATTTCAGCACACATATACCCTCTCTCTCCATATACATATTGCTGTTCAAAGGTAACGCCTCGCGCTTTTAGTTCATCCCTATATCCCCGATATCGACACTGCACAGATTCAAAATCTCCCATTGCCCCAACAAACGCAATCTTTTCATGACCTAAATTGCACAGATAATTCACAACTTTTCTAGCACTTTCATAATTATCTGAGGCAACATAAACCGACTTTTCATCTCGTCCTCGATCAAAAAATACCACTGGTACATCTGCATTCTTAAATATTTCCCATGAATACCCTTCAGTCAGAATAATTCCTGCACATCTTTTTGCTATGCAATATTCTAAATAAGCTTTTTCTTTATTCTGATCATCTTCCGTGTCACAAATCAATAACATATAATTATTTTCAAAACACAATTCATTAATTTCCAGCACCAGTTTTGTATAAAACGGATTATTAATATCTTGTATAAAGACCGCTATAATATTAGACTCGTTTGCAAAAATAGATTTAATCGTATCGTTCGGTATATAATGATTATCTTCTATTATCTTTGTGACTTTTTCTATTGTCTTTGCCGAACATTTTTCTGGATGATTCATAACTCTGGAAACTGTTGCAGTTGATACTCCAGCCATCTTTGCAATTTCCCGAATCCCCAGATATTTTTTCCCCTGGCTCTTTTTATTTTTTTCTTCCATTAATATATTCTATCCCCCCAACTATTTTAAGGGGCCTCTCTTCGGGCGTCCGTTCTATTTATTTCAAATTATAATATAGCCATTTTTTTATGTCAATTTCTTTCCATATATAGAACAAAAGGGGATTACTCTACAGATAAACCTCCGTCTTGTAATCCCCAATAAATAACGCACACCTATTTTAACTATTATTTATTTTCCTTGACCATATGAATTTTTCACAAAATCCTGCATCGCTGCTATATTTTCGTCAGAGATTCCTACTGGTTTTCCACCTGTTGCTTCTATCATATAGTAAATTTGGGATGTAACTTCCAACACTTTTGCAACTTTAAAAGCGCCTTCCATATTTTCTCCGACACATACTGCTCCATGAGAATGAATCAGACATGAATTTGCCTTTTCTCCCAGCGCCTTTACACAATTGTCTGCAAGTTCCTGTGATCCCGGAAGTGCATACTCCGTACATCTACATACATCTCCCATAATCTGAGCTGCCTCATCAATAATCAGTGGAATATCCTTTCCCTGCGCTGCGTAAACCATAGAATACAGTGGATGTGTATGAATAACCGCATTCACTTCTGCTCTGTTTCTATACACAGACAAATGCATCTCTGTCTCAATCGTCGGTTTTCTTGTTCCTTCCACAATCTTTCCGTCTAAAGTACATACTACAACATCATCTTCCACGATTGTATCGTAAAGCATTGCACTCGGTGTCAGATATACGAGACCTGTTTCTGAATCTCTGACACTGATATTTCCCCATGTCTCTACGGTTAATCCAGATCCTGCCATACGTTTTCCACTATCTACGATTAATTTTTTATAATTCATGTCCTGCCCTCCTGATTTCCTTCCTTAATTATTTGGATGGACTAATTTCAGCTGTGTATTTCTTTGTCTCTTCAAGCGTCTGTTTTGCATTCTCGCTTGTAATCAGTTCGCATCCTGTATCAATGTAAGATTCTGCATCTTTACCTGCGAAGATCTTAGCCATGTTTGCAACACCTAATTTACCCATCTTAATTGGCTGCTGCGCACAAGTTGACACAAACTTTCCATCCACTACATACTGTAATCCTTCTGTCACACCATCATATGAGAAAATTTTAATCTGATCTGTAAGTCCGGCTTCATCTACTGCCTGATAAGCTCCGATTCCCATCAGGTCGTTCTCACAATAGATAACCTGAAGATCTTTATTTGCCTGAATAATATTCTGGATTGCTGTGTAACCCTGATCTGTCTCCCAGTTTGCATGCTGCTCTGCAACAAGATCAACAACATCACCTGCTTTATCAAGGAATCCATTATATCTGTCATCATCATTTGTCTGACCCTGAACACCTCTTAAGATTGCTGTTTTACATCCATCCGGATACATCTGCGCAACCTCTTCACCAACGAGCTGACCACCGACATAGTTGTCTGTTCCATAGAATGGAATATCTTTGCCAAGTGTCTTTAATGTAGAATCATCTAACTTTGTATCTAGATTGATAACTGGAATATTTGCAGATTCACACTCCTGAAGAGCTGAAATCAGACCTTCGGAAGCCGCCGGTACAAGAATGATACCATCTACGCCCTGTGAAACGTAGTTCTCAATAATTGTCAACTGTTCCTCAACCGATGCATGCTGTGATCCTGCCTGAATCTCACATTTGATTCCTAATGCATTACATGCCTGCTGTACTGCATTAGCAACAATAATATGATACTCATTATTCAATGTCATACCACAAAATCCGATTGTATATTTACTGTAATCTCCATCTGGAACCATAGATTTCATTTCCTCTACAAGCGCATCGGAAACTTCTGTCGTTGCATCTGCCACCTTGTCATTGTTGCTGCTGCCGCTGTTTTTTGCTCCGCTTCCACATCCAACAGCCATTGTAGCCACCATTGCTACACAGAGAATCATACTCACTAATTTTTTCTTCATAATCTTCCTCCTTCGTTTTGTTTTTAAGTGTGCATTTATTTCATATATCATTCTGATATTACTCAGCTTTTCTTTCTTTTCTCTTATCTACAAATACCGCAACAATAACTACAAGTCCTGTAATGACCGTCTGATAATATGTAGCTACGTTCATAATCTGAAGACCATTTGTGAGTGTTGCCAGAATAATTGCACCTGCGACTGTATTTGCAAGTCTTCCTTTTCCACCTGACATGGAAATTCCACCGATAACAGATGCTGCGATTGCATTCATCTCATAAGAGTTTCCTGCACTTGGATCTGCATATAACAATCTTGAAAGAAGCATAACTCCTGCAAATGCTGCGAAAATTCCACACAGTACATATACCGCAACTTCTAGTCTTTTTACTTTAATACCAGAAAGTCTTGCCGCATGTTCATTTCCTCCAAGCGCGTAAATACGGCGTCCAAATTTTGTATAGGAAAGAATCAGGATCATTACTGCATAAAATACAATTACATACAGTACACCTATTGGAATTACTCCAAATAATTTTGTTTTCATAACAGCTCCGATTTCCAACGGGAATCCAGATACTGCCTGTCCTCCATTGATAATCTGAGCCAGACCTCTGACTGCCTGCATAGAACCAAGTGTTACGATAAATGCCGGAACCTTTCCATAACTGATAAGTATACCATTAAAAAGTCCGACTGCCGCTCCAAGCACCAGGCAAAGGATAATCGCAACAGGAATTGGCATTCCTTCCTGAAGTCTCAGTGCAAGAAATATTCCAACAAATCCTACGACGGATCCTACAGAAAGATCTATCCCTCCTGTCAGAATAACTAGCGATGCTCCAATAGCTACTACTGCGTTAATGCTGGCCTGATTAATAATATTCATAACGTTATTCAGCGTTAAGAACTGTTTTCCAAGGGCTGAACAAATGATTGTAAATACAACGAAAATACAAATCATTCCTATATAAATTATCCAGTCCGATATATTTACTCGTTTATCCTTCATGTTTTTCCTCCTCCGCAAGTTCCATTTTCATAGTCTCTTCCTGAGTCAGCATTCCATCATTTTCGACAATTCCATTTATGCGTCCTTCCCGCATAACCACAACCCGGTCACTCATCTTCAATACTTCTACCAGATCTGATGAAATCATAATAATGGAGGCTCCCTTTGCAATCAGATCATACATAATGTTATATATTTCATCTCTGGCACCTACATCAATTCCTCTGGTAGGCTCATCAAAAATATAAATATCAGCATCCGAATATAACCATTTTGCAATAACAACTTTCTGCTGGTTTCCACCTGACAGGTTCTTCGCATCTGTCAGTTCTGAAAACGTCTTGATTTTCAGACTTTTAATATAATCTTTGGAAACACTGCGCTCTTTTCTTCGATTTAAAAACGGTTTACACAACTTCGGAAGATTTGGCAGTGCAATGTTTTCTGCCACGGAATGCATCAGAATCAATCCTTCATCTTTTCTGTCCTCACTTAGATATACAATTCCGTTCTTAATGTTCTCTGATAAGTTCGTTCCGATTTCTTTTCCCTTGTAGATTACTGTACCGCTGTCTTTTTTGTAGTCTCCAATAATTGTTTTTGCTGTTTCGGTTCTTCCGGCTCCTACCAGTCCTGCAAATCCAAGGATCTCGCCCTTGTGCAGATCAAAGGATACATTTCTTACCAGATTCTTATAATTCAGATTTTTTACGGAAAGTACAACTTCGTCTTTCTTTAAGTGCGGATTTTCCAGTTTTTCAAAAGAAACCTGACGTCCTACCATCAACCGTGTCAATTCATCCTCTGTCGTATCTTTGATATTAACAGTATCGATATATTCACCATCTCTCATAACCGTACATACATCACCGATTTCCAAAAGTTCACTCAGGCGATGAGAAATATAAATAATACCTATTCCTTGCTTTTTCAGTTCTCTGATAATATCAAACAACATTTCTGTTTCTTTATCAGTGATTGCTGCTGTTGGCTCGTCCAGAACCAGGATTTTAACATCATTTGATATTGCTTTCGCAATCTCTACCAGCTGTTTTTTCGCCACGCTCAATTCTGAAATTAAAGTCTTCGGGCTGCAATCCAGTCCCACGCGATCCATACATTTTTTCGCTTCTTCAATCTCTTTCTTATGGTCTACACGGCCTCCTTTTACAATCTCTTTTCCAAGAAAAATATTTTCATATACTGACATTTCCGGAACAAGATTGAATTCCTGATAGATTACACTGACACCCGCCTTAATTACCTCTCCCGGCGGCATTGGCGGCATTTCATTTCCATCTAAAATCACGGTTCCTTCTTCTCTGGCATATGCACCTGACAATATTTTGATCAGTGTAGATTTTCCTGCTCCATTTTCTCCCAGTAGAATATGTACCTGACCCTTTTTCACTGTCAACTGAGCATTTTTCAGGACTTTTACTCCAAAGAAACTTTTCGTAATATCTCGCATTTCTAATATATTGTCCTGCATTTCTTTTTATCCTCCTTCCTCTTTGGCTGCATTTTGTTACTTTTCTTCTTCCCTCCCTGCTATCTAATGGTTTAAAACTGCTCTGTAAAGCATTCTTATTTTCTCTGCATTTTCATTCTTTTCCTGTATCAGTTCTGTACGATAAGATTTTGCGATAATATTTCGGATATCCCCAAGTTCTAACTCTGGTTCGAAATACTTTAACTGTACTGCCAGATTTCCCATAGAAGTACTTTCTCCAAAACATACCACAACTGGTTTTTCTGTATAACCCGACATCAGCCTCAGCAAAATACTGCTTGCGGCTCCGCCACCGACAATATACACTTTTTCAAAATTCCTGCCGCTAATCTTCTGTGCATCTTCAAGTGTGATTGCATAAGAGCAGGCCAGTGATTCATAAAATGCCCTAAACAAAATCCCCCATTCCATTTCACCGTCTGCCTGTCCGCTCTCTGTAAGAGATCCCCAGACTTCCCGTGACATACTTTCCGGATTAAAAAATCTAATGTCATTCAGATCAATGAAAACCTCTCCTTTTGCACTCTCTGCCATCTGTGTAATTTCGCTCCATGGTACTTCTCTTCCATAAGCAGCACACAATTCTTTTCGAAGACAGTTTGCTATAAACATTCCTGCGTTGTTCTTTAATAAAGTAATCTTTCCAAATGCGCCAAGTTCATTTGTCAGACTGGACCGAATCACTTCGTCATTCTGAATTGGCTCATCCAGTTCCGTTCCTATCAGCGACCATGTTCCACAGCTTACAAATCCAAAATCCTTTTCCTGTGCTGGAATTGCGGCAACGGCAGATGCTGTATCATGAGACGGAACACATATGATTGGAATCTCATAATCAATTCCAAGTTTTCTGAGAACCTCTTTTTTTATATCCCCGATTTTCGTTCCATGTACGCCAATTTCAGAGAATAATTTTTCCGAAATTTTAAATTTTTCACATATCTCGGAACTGATTTTCTTCTCTTTCACATCCATAAGCTGTGTTGTGCTTAACTCACTTGGCTCGTTGACCATCTTCCCTGTCAAGAAATAATTCAAAACATCCGGAACCATCAGACATTTATCTGCTTTTTCCATTACATCTGAAAATTCTTCATTCATTCCTGCAAGCATATAAACGGAATTAATTTTGTCACACAAAATCCCTGTCTGGTAAAACATTTTTTTCTTTTCATCTTCACTTAGCGAAGCCAGCACGCGCTCACCAATTGTATTTCGATAACAAAGCGGATTCTGAATCATCTCGCCATTCGAATCAAACATGGCAAAATCAACTCCCCATGTACAAATTCCGATAGAATCGATTTTTTCACCACTGTCAACAATACTTTTTAAAGTTTCTATAAAACCATCAAATATCTTCCTGATATCCCAGTAGTAATACTCTCCGACTTTTTCCATTCCGTTGGGAATCTGTTTTATAACTGTACTTTCTATTTTTCCATCCCGATATCTTCCAAGAACTACTCGATAGGATGAGTTTCCACAATCCAGTGCCACCATGGTCTTATTTACTTCCCCCATACTCTGTCCCCTATTCTTATTGAATTTTTATTTTTAAATCATATTTATTTTCATATTCTTTCAGGAAATTCAAATCCTGAACTTTCAGTGATTTCATATCTCCCATTTCATACATTCTTCCAAGTCCCTGATATTTTGGAAGTCCTAACCGATGATATGGTAAAAATACCACTTCTTTCACCTTTGAAAGCCGTTCTGCGAATTTCAGGAATTGTTCAATCGCTTCTGTGCCATCATTGCATCCTGGGATGTATGGATATCTCAGATAAAAATCCCCTTCAAAATGTTCATCTATCCACCGAATGTTACTGATGATCTGTCGATTATCCACTCCTGTCAGCTCTTTATGCTTTTCAGGATCATAATGTTTATAATCACAATAAATTGTATCTACATCAGAAGCAATCATTTCAATATTTTCTTGTGGTACTTGCCCACAAGTCTCTATCAATATATTCCAGCCTCTTTTTCTTATCTTTCTCGCACACGCATGAATGAATTTTGAATACATTAACGGTTCTCCACCGCTAAATGTAATCCCTCCTCCTGATGCAAGATAGTAATGTTCATCTCGCCCCAGAACCTCCATCAATTCTTCCACTGTGTAATCCGTTCCCTGTCTGACTCTTGCATCTGCATAACATCCATCTATGCATGTCCCGCACAATTTACATTCATCAGAGTCTGTAATCATTCCGTACCCCGGCATGTTCTTAATAGCCTGCTGCGGGCAGCTATTTATACATTTCCCGCAGCCAATACATTTTATTTCTTTAAAAAGGATTTCCGGTTTAAAAGACTGTGACTCTGGATTTGCACACCATTTGCATCGAAGGTTACACCCCTTCAAGAACACTGTTGTTCGAATTCCTGGTCCATCTTCTGTTGCGCAACGTTCAATATTGAAAATCCTTGCTTTTTCCATTTACATCTCAACCTCTGTTCGATTAATCACATCATTCTGACACGCAACTCCCAGTGAGGTAAATAATGCACTGTATCCAGATACTCGAACCATCAAATCTGGGAAGTCCTCCGGTCTTTTCTGTGCTTCTTTTAAGACTTCATTATCTACAACGTTAAACTGAATCTGCTCTGCATCCTTATCAAATAATGCCCGCATCATATCAAGAATTTTCTGTCTGGATTCCTGGTTTGCAATTGTAGATGGTGCAAGTCTCATATTGAAAATATTTCCTTTCTGGTCATAGATTGTAGGAATCTTTGCAACAGAATTGCATGCAGCAGTTGCCCCGTTCCGTTCGGAACCATTTGCCGGAGATACTCCGTTATTTACCGGTTCTCCTGCTGATCTTCCATCCGGTGTTGCTCCAATACGGCTTCCAAATGAAATATTTCCGGTTACCGGCGTCTGGCTATAAGCGAAACAACAAGGTACTGGACCTTTTCCATATTTTGAACTCTTATAATCATGATTTAGACTATGTCCAACATATTCCTCGATTGCTACAACCCATTTATCTGCATAGTCATCATCATTTCCAAACTTTGGAACTTTATTTTTCATGATCATCTGAATCTCTTTTCCTGTCGGAGTTGTTGACTCATCCTCAAAATTTGTGGCACATGCATGTAACAACTGTTCCATTGTCAGTATCTTTT
>ERZ1673747.3034-NODE-3034-length-11441-cov-15.983928_pt1 | contig 11441 bp, 7 predicted proteins | sample MGYA00580220_ERZ1673747 | MGnify/ENA primary metagenome ERZ1673747 (study PRJEB41218, sample SAMN15661769) | gut metagenome | host: Homo sapiens | place: Canada: London | collected 2015-08-20/2019-03-30 | study: EMG produced TPA metagenomics assembly of... | reverse complement strand
CTTGCCATGAAGCGCCTGAAAAAAGAAGGAAAATTACAGGATCAGGAAGAATCCGATGAGATCAATGCATGCTCCATTGTTGTTCCAGTAGAAGTGGACGGACAGACCGAAGAGTGGCTTGTCAACTTCAAGAATGAGACACATAACCATCCGACGGAGATTGAGCCTTTCGGTGGTGCGGCAACCTGTCTTGGCGGAGCAATCCGTGATCCGTTGTCAGGACGTACTTATGTTTATCAGGCAATGCGTGTGACCGGTGCGGCTGATCCGATCGTTTCTGTCAAAGATACATTGCCGGGAAAACTTCCACAGAAGAAAATTGTCCGCGAGGCAGCTCACGGTTACAGTTCCTATGGTAACCAGATTGGACTTGCAACCGGTTATGTAAAAGAAGTATACCATCCAGACTATGTCGCAAAACGTATGGAGATCGGTGCCGTTATGGGTGCTGCTCCAAGACGTGCAGTTCAGAGACTGACTTCTGATCCGGGCGATATCATTATCTTACTCGGAGGACGTACCGGACGTGACGGTATCGGTGGTGCAACTGGTTCATCCAAGGCACATAATACACAGTCCACTTCTGTCTGCGGTGCAGAAGTACAGAAAGGTAATGCTCCGACAGAGCGTAAGATCCAGAGATTATTCCGCCGTGAGGAAGTTGCCCACATCATTAAAAAATGTAACGATTTCGGTGCAGGCGGTGTGTCTGTGGCAATCGGTGAATTAGCAGACGGACTTCGCATTAACTTAGATAAAGTTCCGAAAAAATACGCCGGACTTGACGGAACAGAGCTTGCAATCTCTGAATCCCAGGAGCGTATGGCAGTTGTTGTAGCTCCGGAGGATGTTAAGACCTTCTTAGGATACGCAGCTGAGGAAAACTTAGAGGCAGTGGAAGTTGCAGTTGTGACAGAGGATCCAAGACTTGTGTTAGAGTGGAGAGGAAAAGAGATCGTAAATCTTTCCAGAGCATTCTTAGATACAAATGGTGCACATCAGGAGACCAACGTAGAAGTTGAGATGCCTGAGGAAAAAGAGAACTATTTCAAAAAGATCGCAGCACCAAAGGTAGCAGAGGCAGTTGCGGCAAATGATATGAAAGCTGCATGGATGACAGAACTGGCTGATTTAAATGTCTGCTCCCAGAAAGGTCTTGTGGAGATGTTCGATGGTTCCATCGGTGTGAACAGCGTTTACATGCCATTTGGTGGAAAATACCAGCTTACAGAGACACAGTCCATGGTTGCAAAGCTTCCGGTTGCAAAGGGAGACTGCGATACCGTGACCATGATGTCTTATGGTTTTGATCCATACTTATCAAGCTGGAGCCCATACCACGGATCTGTTTACGCAGTATTAGAATCTTTATCCAGAATCGTAACTGCAGGCGGTGATTACAAGAAAGTACGTTTCACTTTCCAGGAGTACTTCCGCAGAATGAGCGAGGATCCAAAACGCTGGAGCCAGCCATTTGCAGCATTACTTGGTGCTTACAATGCACAGATCGGCTTCGGGCTTCCATCCATCGGTGGAAAAGATTCCATGTCCGGAACCTTCAATGATATTGATGTTCCACCAACACTTGTTTCCTTTGCTGTGGATATCGCAAAAGAAAAAGATATCATCACACCGGAATTAAAAGCAGTGGGAGACCAGTTAGTACTGTTTACAATTAAAAAAGATGAATTTGACCTTCCGGATTACGCACAGGTCATGAAATTATACGATACCATCCATGCACTGATCCAGGCTGGCGTGATCGTATCCGCTTATGCACTTGACGGAAAAGGACTTGCAGCAGCAGTCAGCAAAATGGCATTCGGTAACAAGCTTGGCGTCACAGTAAATGAAGATGTTTCCAAAGAAACATTATTCGCTCCGGGATTCGGTAACATTGTGGCAGAAGTTCCGGCTGAAAAGGTTGCAGAGGTAAAAGCAGCATTCGATGCAGCAGGACTTGCAGGATACGAAGCACTTGTCGGATGGGTAAATGAGGAAGAAAGCTTTATTTACGGTGATATGAGAATTTCCATGGAGGAAGCATTACACGCATGGACAGCTACATTAGAAAAAGTTTTCCCAACCCGTGCAACAGAGAATAAGGATGAAGTTAAAACAGGATTATACAAAGCAGACAGCATTTATGTATGCAAAAACAAAGTGGCAAAACCAACTGTATTCATCCCGGTATTCCCGGGAACTAACTGCGAGTACGACAGTGCAGATGCGTTTGAGCGTGCAGGTGCCAATACCATCGTTAAGGTATTCAAAAACATGAATGCAAATGACATCCGTGAATCTGTAGATGAGTTTGTAAAAGCAATCGAACAGTCCCAGATCATTATGTTCCCAGGCGGATTCTCCGCCGGTGACGAACCGGACGGCTCTGCAAAATTCTTTGCGACTGCATTCCGCAATGCGAAGATGACAGAGGCAGTCATGAAGCTGTTAAATGAGAGAGACGGACTTGCACTTGGTATCTGTAACGGATTCCAGGCACTGATCAAATTAGGATTAGTTCCACACGGAGAGATCTGTCCACAGTCAGCTGAGTCACCGACTCTGACATACAACACCATCGGACGTCATGTGAGCAAAATGGTTTACACAAAAGTTGTTTCCAACAAGTCCCCATGGTTACAGGGTGCAGAGCTTGGAAAAGTATATTGCAATCCGGCATCCCATGGCGAAGGACGTTTCGTAGCACCACAGGAGTGGTTAGACAAGCTCTTTGCAAACGGACAGGTTGCTACCCAGTATGTGAATGAAGCCGGTGTTCCGACAATGGATGAAGAATGGAATGTCAACGGTTCCTACATGGCGATCGAAGGTATCACAAGCCCGGATGGACGTGTACTTGGTAAGATGGCTCACTCCGAGAGACGTGACAGAAGCGTTGCAATGAACATCTATGGTGAGCAGGATATCAAGATCTTTGAATCCGGTGTGGCTTACTTCAAATAAAACAGGCAATATTATTTATAAAAGATGAAAAAGACTTTGTGGAGTGTATAAACTCTGCAAGGTCTTTTTTTACGTCTTACGGTACAAACTTTACCACTTACATGAAAGCTATTTACAAATATAACACCATTTTCTATACTGAGATAGTCGATAAGGACAACGAAAACTTGAAAGGTAAAGGGAAAAAGATGAAGGTTGTATCAAGTAAACTGATCGAACAGAAGAAACCGATTCTGAAACAATTATTAGATAGATTGCTGCAGACATATTCGTATGCATCCATTCTGATGACAGATTCAAAAGGCAAACAGTACACCATTTCAAAACAGGGAATCAGCATTACGGAGAACATGTTTGTGGAGTTAGGATATGTGGTGAAAGTATACGATGGCGAGAGCTATGGAGAATATGCGTTCAGCCACATTGATGAGAATGAGATTGACACCATTGCAGAGGAAGTAAAAAATCATGTGATGCCGTGGGCAAAAAAGCTTCCGGATGACATGAAAGTGAAACAGTATCCAGAAATTCCGGACGAAGCATATCATTTTGAAAAAAGCACTGACTATGAAGTTTTGCCGGAAGAATTAGGCGATGAGGAGATCGTAAAACGCCTTGGCGCAGTGCGTGAAAAAGCAATGGAACAGGATGAAAAAATCGTTGAGATCAAGACAGCATGCGTTTACCAGATTTATCACAAATTATTTTTATCTCCAAACAAAGACATGACGCAGAACGTCATGTGGACAAACGGCATGATCATGGGACTGATCCCGAAGGGCGAGGAGATGAAGATGGCATTTGACAGCTGCTCCGGCTGTGGCGGAATGGAAATTTTAGATGACATGGAAACAAAAATTCCATCATTAGTGCAGAAACTCAATGATCTTGCCACAAGTGAACCAATCACACCGGGCGAGTATGACTGCATCTGTGCACCGGATGTCACAGGCATGATCGTGCATGAAGCATTCGGACACGGCGTTGAGATGGATATGTTTGTGAAAAAACGTGCTCTGGCTGAAAAATATATCGGTGAATATGTGGCTTCCCCATTAGTTACCATGCATGACGGTGCTGCAGCAGCATCTGAGACCGCAACTTTCTTTTTTGATGATGAGGGAACACTTGCGCAGGATACCGTCATCATTGATAAAGGAATCTTAAAGACCGGAATCTGTGATGCACAGGCTGCTATGGCACTTGGCACAAAACCGACCGGAAACGGAAGAAGGGAAAAGAACAGCCACAAAGCGTACACGCGGATGACCAATACTTTCTTTGAACCTGGAACCGATAAAGTGGAAGATATGATTTCCTCTATTTCCTATGGCTTTTATCTGGAAAATGCGAGCAGCGGCATGGAAGATCCGAAAAACTGGGGAATCCAGTGCTTAGTTGACATTGCAAGAGAGATCAAAGACGGTAAATTTACCGGAAAAGTATTTTCTCCGATCGTTTTGACCGGATATGTCCCGGACTTATTAAAATCCATTTCCATGATGTCAGATGAGTGTGAACTTGCAGGAACCGGCTACTGTGGAAAAGGACACAAAGAATGGGTAAAAGTGTCTGACGGCGGCCCATATATCAAAGCCAGAATCAGATTGGGATAAAAAGGAGAGAGACAGATGCGTGAAAAAATATTACAGGCAATTCGGAAATTTCAGATAGAAACCTACCTTGTGACAGAGAAAACAGTCGAGGGTGCAGAACTTTATTTTATAAAAAAAGAACTTGATATGCGCAGGATGAAACAGGATGCAGTGTCTGCGGTTACCATTTACCGTGATTTTGAGGCAGACGGAAAGAAAATGCGTGGTTCCGCAAATATCAATATTTTTCCGGAGATGACACAGGAGGAAGTAGATGAGGCGGTAAAAGGTGCTTATTACGCAGCTTCCTTTGTAAAAAATCCATTTTTTGAACTTCCAAAAGGGAAAAAAGAGGATAAAGTGCAGGTAAACAGCACACTTTGTGGAAAAAGCCTTGAGGAGATCGGAGATGCATTTGTAAAAGCGCTTTACTGCGTGGATGTGCAGGACGATGCATTTATCAATACGGCTGAGTTTTTCATGGAAAAAACGACGACTGCGATTTACAATTCAGAGGGCATTGATGTTTCTTATGAAAAAAACAGTGTGAACGGAGAGTTTGTCGTACAGTGTATCACACCACAGGATGTCGAGCAGTATCAGGAGTTCACATATGATGATCTTGACACAGAGGCACTGACGGCACAGGCAAAAGAAGCATTGGAACGGGTATGCGACAGGGCAAGGGCGACAGAAGCACCGGAAAAAGGAAACTATAAGCTGCTTCTTTCCGGAAAAAATGTGCGCACACTGATCGATTTTTACATGGACCGGTCATCCTCCGGCATGGTCTATCCGGGTTATTCTAACTATCAGGCAGGAATGGATGTGCAGGGAGAAAAAGTGCAGGGAGAAAAATTAAATATCACGCTCCATGCATCCAATCCTTATTCAAGTGAGGGAATCCCGATGAAAGATCTTACACTATTAAAAGAGGGAGAACTGAAGGCAATTCATGGAAATGCCCGGTTTGCATACTATTTAGGTGTCGAGCCGACCGGAATCTACAGTGCGGTAAAACTGGATAATGGCACTAAAACTCTTGAGGAGATGAAAAAAGAACCATACCTTTATGTGGTAAGTTTTTCTGACTTCTCCATGGATAGCTTAAGCGGATATTTTGGCGGTGAAATTCGTCTTGCCTATCTTTTCGACGGTGAGAAAGTGACGCCGGTAACCGGAGGTTCCGTCAGCGGCAATCTCTTGGAATTACAGAAAGATATGGCATTTTCCACCGAGCGTTATAAAGATAAAGATTATGACGGTCCATTTGCGGTCGAATTTCATGGGGTAGCAGTCGCAGGAAAATAAGGTTTTCATGGTGGTGAAAACGGGATGTAAGGCAAATTGAAATGATAAGTGTGAAAGGAACATTACATAAATGGAACAAAAAAAGTTTCCATCTATGTAATGTTCTTTTTTGGTGGAGGCAGATAAAATGGAGATGAAAAACAAATGAAGAGGAGAGAAAAACATGAAGAAAAATCTGAAAAACAAAATTACTAAGGTAATTGCAGGAATGATGCTTGCCTGTTCACTGTTTACATTGTTTGGTGGAGTAAGCAGTGATGGGATTGTGCCTTATGGAGAAACTGTAATTGATGGGGTTCAATGGATTGCCTAAACCAAAGTGATATCAAAATCTTTCAATAAGTATTCTTTTAGAACATCGGAATTTGGTTTAGTTTCATAAAGCTCCTGAATAGCGCAGGCATAATGACCATAACATTTTACCATAGTATAGTTGTGAACTTCTCCAAGAGCCTGCGCATAATAAAAAAAGAAGTATCCTAAATTGCATAAGACTTTCTTTTGAGCACTAAAATATTTTTCGGAGAATAAATCTAATAATTTGTAAAAATGTTTGTCTATGTACAAATTTATGCAAAAAAATGTCAAAACAGGCGAAAGAAAAGTGGCTGTAAAACAAATATCAAATGAATTTAATCCGCAATAGTCAAGAATTTTAGAAAAATATAAAATACTTTTATTTGGGTCAATTGATTGATAGTTAATAGCAATATTTGTTAAGAGTGAAAGTTCTGCCCATGATAATCGATAATTATAAATAAGATGTATATCAAAATCTGGCAGAGTGTATGATAATGCATTTGACAAAATTTTTATTTTTTCCTGAGAAGATAGTGTACTGTTTATTGCGTAACTTAAATCAAATAATTGTTTTGGTAAAACATCTTTTTGAGTAAGTACAGAACCTAATTGGCTTAAATGCAGTGACACGGTATCAATCTGATATTTTGGAGTATGCATTAACTTAAATTTTAATTCATAGATTTTACTTTCACGTTCGCTTCCCCAGAAAGTAAAACCGCGTTCTGATCTGCCAAGCCGCTGTAATAAAGCCTCTGTTAAAAAGATATCTGGCTGCAGGGTGTCATTTTCAATTTTTGAAAGCTTGGATTTCGAACATAATCCCTGACATAATACAATCTGTGAAATACTCTGTTCGGTACGAAGGTCATGAATTAATCTGCCAATTGTTAAAATGTCAGGGGAGAAAAAGTCATAAGTACCATCTGTTAAATCAGAGGTGTTTATGGCTTTTTTGATTGGAAAAATAATCAGAGGAATATCATCCATTTGTGCCAGGTAATCATCTAGTGAAAACAGATGTCTGCTTAAAACATAGTTTCTGCAAATGGTGGCATAGCAGCTTTCAATGGAATGAGCCGCATAAAAGGTATTCTTAAAATAGGTGTAGGCAGTTTCAATTTCGCCAGTATAATAGTAACCCAGAGAAGTCAGAAAAGTTAATTCCAATAAAGCGGAATCATCAGAATTCTGTACCATTTTGTGGCGGTTACTGTCTGCTATGGAAAGAGCCTCGTTGTAATCTTTCATTTCTAATAAATATTTTGTGTAGACAATGGCGTATTGTGCATATAAAGAATCTTTTTTCAGGTAATCGATTTCAGCGTTTGCAAGATAGGAAGCAATTTGTGAACAGATGTTATAACAAAGATCGCTTTTTCCCAGATAAAGTAATTCCTGTGCAACTCCAATAAGCAGTTCGATTTCAACAATAGATAATAAAAGATGATGAAAATCTGAATAGTCAATTTCAGGACGTGTTATATGGAGCGCGGAAGAAAAAAGGTCATAAAGGGCATGATGGTCTGCACAGCCAGAGCACACCTGAATCTGACCGTTTAAATAAAGATATTCCTGATAATAGAGTTTGTTATCTGCAAAGTTCCATTCTTCCAGCTTATTTAATTCCTCATATGCCTGACTTAACTGCCAGGAACCCAGATAGAAGCGTGCACGATTGAGGGTATAGAAACAGTCAAAGTCTGTTCTGCTTGCAAAGATCGGGTAAACTTCGCAGGGAGCACCCGCATGAGCCATAAGTGCTTGAAATGTGACAGGACTGACACCGGCGGAACCATTTTCGATTCTTGAAAGAGAGAGAACAGAACATACCCCTTCGGATAACTGTTCCTGTGTTAACCCCGCTTTGATCCGTGCTTCGCGGATTGTTTTTCCTGCATTTCTGACACTCATTTGTAATAACCTCTAATCAACGTATATTTTGAAATAAATTATATAGCGGGAAGAAGAAAAAGACAATGTATATCAATCAATTTGATATATACATAAATGGAAACTTTTTTGTTTCTGGTTACTTATTTTACAAATTTGTGCGGAGCTTGTATAATGAAAAAAGGCGAAAAGAAGAAAGGAATAAAAAGTGTTGTATGAAACAGGAAAGTAAGGTCGGCTACCGTGATATCTTTCGGCAGACCGAGTACATGAAAATTATGATAGCAGCGTTGATCAACCGGTTCGGGGATTCCATTGACGCGATCGCGTCTACATGGATTGTCTATGAGATCACAGGAAATGCCGCATGGTCAGCAATCATTTACGGCGTGAATAAACTGCCATCTATTATTATTACGCCGTTAGCCGGAGCATGGGTAGAGGGACAGAAAAAGAAAACGATCATGATTGTCACGGATTTGATACGTGCGGTCTGTGTTGCATTTGTGGCAACCGGGTATCTGTTCGGATTTTTACAGGCATGGATGCTGTTGGTTACAACTTTGACGATTTCTACGGTAGAGGCATTCCGGGGACCGGCAAGTGCTGCATTGACGCCAAAGGTGCTGGAAAAAGAATACTATGAATATGGAATATCGTTATCGACAACCTTGTCAAGTATGGTAGAATTAATCGGAACGGCTGTTGCAGCGGCAATTATAGCTGTAATTGGAACTTCCGGTGCAATTTACGTGGATATGACAACTTTTTTGCTGTCCGCACTGATCATTGTATTTGTAAATACAAAAGAGCAGGGGCTTGTCAAGCAGAAGTTTGACCGTAAGGCATATGTGAAAGATCTGGCAGATGGATTTTCTTATGTGAAAAAAGATACAATGATCCGCATTTTTTTACTTTTGGCGGTTTTCCTGAATGCAATTTTAGTTCCATTGAACAGTTTACAGGCACCCCTTGCCGGTGATATATTGGGCGGTGGAGCGGAGATATTATCAATTCTCGGAATCTCCATAACCGTAGGTATGCTGCTTGGCTCCGTCACTTATCCAATGGTACAGCGTATTATTCCGGGAAAGGGGCTTTGGATTGCGAGTGGTTTGGGGATTGCTTTGTTTTATATTATGCTCCCGGTGTGCAGACCGCTTTATACAAGCCGGATTTTGGTTTGTGCGTTTACCGCAGTATTTAGTTTTATTCTGGGATATACGGTGGCATTGGTAAATTCGCATTTGAGTGTGTTTGCAGTAAAAAGAATCCGCACAGACTACCTTGCCAGAATATCCGGCATTACAACCGCGGCAGGTGCAGCATCCATGCCTGTGGCATCGTTTCTGGTGAGTATCGTTGTTGCATATGTGGATACATCAGCAATATTTATTACTTCCGGTGTGCTGGCACTGATCGTGACTGTGTGCATGTTTTTTTCCAAAACACTTGGACAAGGGGAAACTGATACGGTTGCAGAAGATGTAGAAATGGTGCGATCATGAATTGGGATTAATATTGAATTGACACGATATAGAGCATTATGGCATTATTAAAGGAAGTGAGTATAAGCATCATCGATGGCATGTGAAAAAGCAGAGATCAGAGCCAGGGTTTAGAAGGAGAAAAACATTGAACACGTATATATATAAAACAAAAAAATATATTATCGCCCAGATTTTATGGGATTTGGCAGGTGTTATCTGTCTGGCTTTTTCACCATTGCTTCAACAATGGCTGTTTGATTATGGGCTGCAAAGCCCTCTCAAAAAGATCGTGATGGCGAATATGTTTCCTTACAGGGAAATGATATTACAGCGTTAGAGCAGGATTATCTGGAACCGGTTATCAGTATCATACGCTGCGTAAACATGATAGTTGTGTATGGTGTCGTGCTGTTTTTCGGAGTTGATTGGAGAATTGCGCTGGTGATAATTCTGGCTTCGATATTTGCAATCCTGATACCGAGAATGATAGGAAAATCGCTGACTGACGCAAGAAGTACATATCAGGAACAGATGGCGGAGTACGTTACAGAGATTACGGATTTATTGGAAGGTTTTCGTGTTATTAATCAGATGACGGTAGGAAAAATACTTGATAAGCATGAACACGTTTTAAATGAAACAGCAGAAAAGCGGTATCAGTATGGGAAAAAGAAGAGCATGGTATTAGGCGTGAGTGAATTAACGACTAAATTCGTGAAAATATTTACATTTGCAGTGGTGGCAGTTCTTTTTTATAAGCATGAGATCACAGTGGGAGTCGGAGTTGCCACACTTAGTTATGTATCTTCTTTCATCGAACCGATCGACACTGTCCTCTATAATTTCACGGCAATACAGTCCATGAAGGACGTGAAGAAAAAAGTATTAGCTTATACGCAGGATACGCATGTCACAGTCCTGCCACGAAAGAAAAAATTAAATTCAGATATAATATTCGAAAATGTGACATTCAAAAGGAAAAGTTTTGCATTGGAAAATATAAATTTAACAATAAAAAAAGGCATGAAGTATGCTGTTGTCGGACACAGCGGAGCAGGAAAATCAACCTTGTTCAAACTTATTATGGGGTATGAAAAAAACAGTTCCGGCGTTATCAGATTAGATGGAGAAGATATCAGAAACTATGACATTTCTGAATTGATATCCTATACGGATCAGAACGAACATATTTACAGAGCGGGGATCGTAGATAATATAACCGTTTTTCATTCTTATCCAATGGATGGGATCGACAGCGTAGGAAAGAGTATCTGGCCGGAATTGTTTGAAGGGATATTCAACAGAAAAGAAAAAGAATGTCAGCGTTTTAGTGGAGGGGAAAAACAGGCAGTCGCATTTTTGCGTATGGCAGCAAAAAATGCAGAGGTGATACTTCTCGATGAGCCGTTTTCTGCAATGGATGCAAAAATGAAATCGGCAGTAGAACATTATCTGTTTACAGGAAAAGAGTTTGAAGGAAAAACCGTTTTAGTCATTACACATGATACAAGAGAAGAAAGCCTTTCGCAGTATGATGGAATCATACATGTTGGAGAGAATGGCATTTATGTGGAATAAATGCCTGTTACATTTGATATTTACCCGGAATTCATTGAGGCTAAATTGCATCGGGTAGATACGATTGAAAGGGCATATGAAGAAAAACTCTTGGAAGAAAAGTGGTCAAGAAATAAGACACTGCAACGTTAAAAAAAGAAAATAAATTTTTTTTCAGAATTGGAAAATACGATCTGTAAACTGAATGGAGCTTTCGGTGAGCGAGAAGAATATCATAAAAGTTTGGAAGAATTAATAACGGCATATGGAACAAGAAGAATTCATACAAAAGATTCAACAGCATGGATCAACTTTAGAGGATGTTATT
>ERZ1673747.3010-NODE-3010-length-11506-cov-4.006899_pt1 | contig 11506 bp, 8 predicted proteins | sample MGYA00580220_ERZ1673747 | MGnify/ENA primary metagenome ERZ1673747 (study PRJEB41218, sample SAMN15661769) | gut metagenome | host: Homo sapiens | place: Canada: London | collected 2015-08-20/2019-03-30 | study: EMG produced TPA metagenomics assembly of... | reverse complement strand
GCTATGATTATTATGATACCTATTATCCGGAATGTGGCGATGCCCTGGCTTCCTTTGTTATTTTTGATATGATGGCTTCTGTTGCAGATGGATTTACAATAAATGAAGCGGAATATCGTTCCTATACGACTCCGGATCTGGATATTAAAAAGCTGGATCAGATTTGGGAAAATGTCAGTGATGAATATAACAATTCCATCAGCGATGACACATCCTGGACTTATATAGATCATGTTTTTGAAGAGCCATTTTATTATATTGGTTATGCCACCTCTGCCCTCGCTTCTTTCGAACTGTTTTTAGAATCGCGGGTTGATTTTCATTCCGGTGTTGCCAAATATATGACTCTCACCACAATTCCTGCCGGGACAAAATATCAGGAAGCACTCACAATTGCAGGACTGAACAATATTTTTGAACCTGGTACTATCGCAAAAATATCTGAAGATCTTAGCAAGGAATTTGATTTGAAGAAATAATACGTTTCATCAAATTTTTCTGCCGGAGGCTTTTTGTATAACAGGAAATGCAATTTCCTGTTATACAAAAAATGGATGCCTCCTGTAAATTACAGGAAAGCATCCATGCCAAGATTGTTTTATTGTTTGATTCTTGATACGACTTTAATATCTGCGAATGATGTAAGCTGCCACTTATCGCCCTGATTTTCTACGTTATACTTACATTCCTGGGTCATAAGTTGTAATGGTTTTCCTTTTACTTGTACATAGTAAGTTTCTCTTGTGGATATGACGCAGTTATTGGCGTCTGCATATGATACGTCTGTCAGTTCATAGGAATCCAATCGTTCTGTAATATCGCGCAGAACGTATTTTTCTTGTTCTGTGTATATCGGGCTTCCATTTTTCAAATATCCGGATATCAGAGAAAAATCAGATTTATTCATAGCGCTGTCGAAGTTCTTCAGATAGCCTTCTACTGCTGCCTGAGGACCGTCTGTGTATATATCCCTACTCTGGGCACTCATAAGAACGTTCGGAGTGTATGTGTATTCACATTCTCCGCCATAATCGATACTGTGGTATCCGGCTTGAATATTTGCGGTATCCCCGACAGTTGCACCTGTATTATCTTCAAATTCCACCAGATAGAGCTGTTTTTCCATCTGATAGATTTCTTCGTATATCTTGTCCATGGAAGTTACATCGCTGACATTATAATACATACCTCCAGTCTGAGTTGCAATATCATTTACATCGGCATAATCAATGGAACCGATTCCAATAATAAATACCGGTACATGATAGCGATTTGCAACATTTACCACATCTTCTTTTGTACAGTTACTGTAATTGTCATTTCCATCAGTAAATGCAATCACACATCTTGCACCGTTCTGTGCTGCTACACGTTCAACAGCTGTGTAAAGTGCATCGTAAAGACTTGTCATATCACCTGTAACAAGATTATTGATATCATTGGTCAATGTTGCAGCATCATCACTGAATTCCTGTTCCAGACATACTCCGGTTGAAAATGATGTCAATTCCACGAGATCTCCTGCGTCAAACTGCACGCTTCCGACAAAATCCGACATTACCTGTTTTGCCTCGTTTAGCGGTGAACCATCCATACTTCCACTGACATCAGCTACCATATCTACTTTCAACGCTTCTTTTTCGTTCAACTGGTTCGCTGATTTCACGACCTGTTTTACATACTTTGCATTTGCATCCTGCTTATTGATATAGAAAAATGCATCATCCAGATTTTCAATTACATTTCCGGTTGTCTTATCTTTGATACTCATATATAGTTTTACAGTTGGAAATTCACTGGCATCAATCTGCTGGATGGATACGACTGCTTGATTCTTTGGCTCTATGTACTGGTACACGATCTGATCCATCTTGGAAAATGCTTCCTTAATAGCTTTGTAATCTTTTTTTCCTTTTCCAGTCAAATCCTGAATCTCTTTCAGATTCTTTTTATATCCGGAGACAACATCGTCCCCGGCATCTTTAAGATCCAGTCCCTCATACATCTTTACCCGGTCATCTACATAACTATCATCTGCTTTTTTCAAATCCTTCAGTGTTTCTTTTGCAATCTCGACTGCATTTATAAGTGACTCCGGATTTTTCTGCTCAATCGCATCGCTACAGTCATGAAGTGCGTTTTCATATTCTTTGTAACTATCCTCATCTAACGCATACTGCTCTTTTTCTTTATTCATGGATTTGTACTCATCCACTGCTGTGTTGTACTCATCCAAATAATTTACAACCTTTTTCAGCTTATGAAGATCATTTCTTTTATCAGAAATGCTGAATATTCCAAAATCATCCCATTCATCCACAATTTCGTTCATTTCTTCCGTGTACTGCGGGATTCCAGCCTTTTTTATTTTCACAGCCAGCTTATCTTTCTGCAGATTAAGGCCGACCGTTCCGTATAAAATTCCGCCTACAATCAAAATAATTGCCAGCACCGCAATCAGAACAAGTGGTAATTTACTTTTTTTTCTGGATTTCTTACTTTTTTCCGGCTGTTAATGAACCGTATCAGTCTGATTTTCCGGTATTTCTACCCGGTTTCCACAGCTTGGGCAAAATTTCACTCCATCTTCCAGTTTCTTTCCACATTTTTCGCAAAACATTTTTGTCTCTTCCTTTTTCAGTTCATATTTTACCAAGTCCAAAGATCTAAATCATACAATTTCCATGTTCCACCATCATCAATGTAATACAATGTATGTTCTGCATCTTCTGTCTCTGTCTCTCTCTCCTTGTCTCCATCATAGTAGACATAATTCTTTTCCCACTGAGCATCACCTTTGATCGTCACCTCAATCAGTTGTTTCTGATCTCTTGTGATCATCTGTGCCTGAGCCTCACAATTCGTTATTGTATAGTTCAGAAACTCCCAGCTGTTATTTCCATTTTCAAAATAATCATCCCTCGCACTCTCATATTTTCTGATTGCAGAATCTTTTTCATCCGCATACATATTATTCAAAATATCGAGATCACTGAAACGTTTGTTTGCGGCAGCTCCCTGGAAAATGTTGTTCAGATCTTTTACTGCCTGATCTGCCATCTGTTCCACCGTAGCCTTACTGTATCCGGCTGTCATAACAGTAGGTTCATCGTATGACTCAAGTACAGCACTTGTAGTCTCAATGTCAGAACCGCTGATTTCTACATAATGACTTGTTCCAAATATCTTCTTAATGGTATAGGTATCCATTCCTTCAATCTCATCCTGAGATTTCAGTTTTGAATCTGGTGTAATTCCATCAATTTTAATCTCTGCACCTTTCGGAACCGCTACAGAAAAGTTTTTTGAAAGAAATGTATCCGCTTCATCAACTTTCCATGTAAGACCTCTTCTTTTTACCTTTACATCGATTCTCTGGACACCATTATCGCCTTCGTATTTTACACGATATGTGTTGCTTGTCTTTTTGCGGATCTTCTGAACTTCTAGATCCTCATCCCATTTTATTCCATTGATAGTCTGGGAAGTAACAAATGCCTGCTTTGACATAAAGTCTCCGGAATCATTAAGATAAAGTGTATCATAAACCTGATTCCAGTTTCCGTCACCCATCCCTTCCGCATAACGCTCTACCACACTTTTGACGCTGAATTTTGCCTGGAAGACCATAATGAATATTAACAGACTGATCATTGCGATTGGTATCTCTATTAGAAGCATCTTATTTATCTTCCCAAACGGCACACTTTTCTTTGTTGTTTTTTCTCCTGTTTTTTCATAAGAGGTTTCCTTTTGATTTATACTTCCCGGCATTCCTGTAAGTTTCGTTCCGCAGTTCTCACAGAAAGCCGCACCCTCTACATTCTTATATCCACATTCTGGACAAAACATTTCTCATCCCCCCCCTGTTACTCATACTTCTTGATGATTTCGATGTTGGCACGTTCCACATCATTCAATCTGGAATCTAAATTTGCATCGAACTCGTCCGGACTAATGGTTCCGTTATACCAGCTCTTGCTGTCAAAATACTGCTGCAGTGCCTGGTCGTTGAAACGTCTTCCATGTCTGGCAAGAATTTCATTTCTTCCAATTCTGAGCTGGTCTTTTGATATTCCGGACACCTCTGCATCTGTTAGAAGTACTGAGGAACTATTTGGGAAAATGTAATCTTCCGTGTTCTGTACTGTCTGGGAATCCTCTGTTGTCTGTGAATCCTGCATTTCGCTCTTCTCATCTGTACTTCCAGTCCCACCAGCATTCACAATAATATCTTTGTCGATTGCAATCGTCTGAACTTCCCCCTCATCTGAAAGCTCTGCTGCCTCTCTTGCAGCTTTAATATCCTTCTTTGGAACAGCAGTCTCAACTTTCTTTCCTCCACCGCCAAATATTCCTATTCCAATGCTTCCTACAAGTAATACTACAATTATGACCGTCAGTAACACTACTGGCAATTTGTTTTCCTTTGTCTGTTCCTGCATAACTTTTGTTCCCGTCTTTCTTTTCATTATTTTATAATCCGGAGACAATCACCCATTTTCCATCTACTTTGACCACTACAAGTGTAATATCCTGTGTATCTTTTTCTCCGTCTTGTTTTAATGTTGCCTCTGCTTCCAGAATATATCCCGCCTTTGCATCTTCAGCAACGCTGTCCAGAACATAATAATCATCAATCAGAGTCTCTTCCAGATCTTTTTTTGCAATTTTTTCTTTATCAGTAACTTTAATCGTAATTTTATAATCACTGTCCAAATCAAACATATAATCTACAATATCATCCGTCATCCATTCTGCATACTCATCTGGCACTGCTTTTTTCATCAGATCAATATCCTGCTTATTGAATGCTTTTTCCATGTATTTGACAGGTTTTAAATATGCCGGTGACAGAACGGCTTTGATTCCGAAAATCACAAGCAAAATTACAAGAATCGCTGCCGGGATTGCAAGCAGCCATAAATTTTTATTTTTCTTCACTGGTGCAGCAGATCCTGCCATCTGCTGATACTGCATATCCTGGGCAGTAAATCCCTGCTGCTGTGAAGACACTCCTTGTCTCTCTTCATTAGTTCCTGCTGCTGTTGCCGCACTCTGTGCGCTCTGTACCTGCTTTACCGGGTTTCCACACACAGAACAGAACCTTGCTCCTTCTTTCAGCTCATTGCCACATTTTGAACAAAATTTTGCCATAGCTGTTCCTCCTTACTCTCTTCCTTATCTTCTTTTTTCAAGAATGCCTCCGCCAGTCTCTTTTAACCGAATTTCAGCTTCTTTAGAACTCCCCTAAACTCTTGCTCCACATGATGTGCAGAATAATGCATCTTCTTCTAATGGTGCTCCACATTTTGCACAGCATGCCTGATTTTTTTCTGTTACCGGCTCTTGCGTATCGTCTACTTCAGTCACTGTTTCCTCTGAGTCAACTTCCTTTGAGTCAACTTTCTCGGATTCAGATTCCTCTGGCATAGCCTCTGCTACTGTCGTTTCAACTGCCTCGTCTGCTTCCGGCACTGTATAGGTCATTGGCTGCGCCGGCTGTGTATTTAATCTATTTCCACACTCCGTACAGAATAGGGCTTCCGCATCATTCAAAGCTCCACATTTGTCACAACATTTTCCAGGTGCTGACTGTGCCGGTGCAACCGGAGTCTGATTCAGTGGAGCTCCACAACTGATACAGAATTTTGCACCTGCGTTGTTACCAAATCCACACTGCGGACATTTGTTTGTAGCTGCCAGATTATCCAACTCCTGCTGATATCCCGCATTTTCTGATTTCAGACGATTAATCTCTGCAAATAACTCCTGATATTCTGTTCCCTCTTCCTGTCCGTGTGCTTCATAATATTTCAGACCAACCTGGTAAAGCAATTTATCTACCATCTTATCATTGTTCTTGATCAAGTTTCCCAATCTGACATTCTCCGTTGCATTCTTCGCCTTCTGAGACACTTCCTGTCCTGCTGTTGTAAGTGAATCTTTCATTCTGTCAAAAAAAGCCATAATTATATTTCCTCCTTGGTGTCAATATTGTTCTTTTCTGCTGCCTCTTTCTATGTCTAACAGGCATTTTTATCTGTGATAACTTTGTTGTTTCTACTATACCACATTTTCACATACGCAAAAAGAGACAGGATGGATTTCTTTCCACTCTGTCTCTTTTTCAAGAATGCCTCGGCATTCTTGCTGCGAGGTGCGCGTCATGCTATTGCATGACATACAGATTATAAAAACACAGCGCTGTGATACAATAAATATGCTTCACAAGACGCTGTGTTTCTGTTTTTCTAATAAAATATCTTATTTACTATCCGTCATCTAATATTTAATTTTTACAATGTTGTCGACTTTTTAGCTACGTAATTCATCAATCGCATAACATCTGTCAGATTGACCGCTCCATCCTGATTGACATCTGCGGCTGCAAGAGCATCTCCTGTAAGCAGGCTTTTCTTGGAACTATGATTCAGGCACAGGACTACATCTGTCAGATTGACCTGTCCATCTGCATTGATGTCCCCTAAAGTCACTTCTGATTCACCCTGTAATGGTTTCGTGCTGATTATAAAGTTAGCATACCTACAAGATTTGCCTTCTACGAATTGATTGGGTTCCACCAATGAATTTACTTTTTGGTCAGCACTTTCATCTCCTACATAATTGTATAATTTTCCTGTCTCCTCAAGCTCTGCACAAACTACAGAATCTGCATATCCTGATTGAACCTTAGATTTATATTGAATATTGGAATTTTTCACATATATTTTTCCACTCTCCTTGCATATTCCCTCCGGATCTGCTTTCCCGTAAAATGCATGACCGTATTTGCATAATTGATCATCAATATTTATAGTCATATTCTCAATATTCAAAACTCCATGTCCAAAATCTATTGCAGAGGAATAACCTTTCGGTCCATTAATATTGATTGTTCCTCCTAACAGATCAATTCTTTTCCCGTAAGAAAACTGATTTCCTATTCCAAAAAATGAATTTGTCTCATTGCCGTCTCCTCCATCAATTATTAGTGTTCCTGACTTCATTATAAAATCATCCGATAAACGAATCCCCTTAAATGACATTACACTGGTTTTTGTTGCATCAATCTTTAACGTACAATCTTGCATCTCAAATTTTGTTCCATCTGTATCTCTTGCTTCATATGGACAAAATCCCATACTAATCCCATCTATGGTATTTCCCTGAGAAGCAAGAGTCAAAGTTCCATCACCTGTAAATGTCACCTTTCTGAAATGTGAGAAATGCATAATATTATCAATGGTTAAGTTATCTTCTATTGTTTCTGAATATCCAATCCGGTTCGTTCCTTTGATTACTACTGTTAAATCACTCTCTTCTCCCTCCGCTGTTATATCAAAGGGTGGATAAACATGTGTCCCGCTATCCGTCAATACTTTTGGAACTGAAACATCAGCATTATTAAAAGTTAATACATTGTTTTCAATGTCGTACGTAACTCCTGGATAAATTTCTTTTGTTGTTGAATTCCATGTATAATCCCCCGGAGTATAATACTGATTTCCAATTCCTATAATCGAGACTTTGGAATCCATTTTTTGAACAGCAATTTCCTGATTCGCAGTCTGCGAGAACAATTCATCCTCTTCTTCCCCGGCATCCTGTTCTTCTATAATCTTTGTTGTTTCTTCAGCCTGACTTTCATTTTCTTCTGTTGTCTGTGCTGCCTCCGTATCCTGACTATTATTTTCTTCTGTTATCTGTGCTGCCTCCGTATCCTGACTATTATTTTCTTCTGCATATGTAGTCAGACAAGTTCCCCCAACAAGTGTGACCGCTACTAAAATAGCTAAAACTCTTCTTTTCACGTATTCTTCCTCCTATGAAAAAACAGCGTAGCAATTCACTCACCACGCTGTTTTATTGTGACAGTTTTATTTTGTGCTTATTCTTTTTCTCAAAATAAGAACTACTGCGGCTACAGCTAATAACAATAATGCACTATACAATGCAATATTAGCTGTATCCCCTGTTTTTATGCCACTCTTTGTGGTTGTTCCATTCTTCTTTGTACTATTTGTAGCCTTTTTAATGTTCAGTTTCGGATTATCTGTCTTTTGGTCTTTTCCTGAAATATTTTCTTTTACAACGATCTTGCAAGTAATCTCTTTACTTCCTACTTTCGCTGTAATTTCAGCTTCTCCAACCTTCTTTGCTGTGAGATTTCCATTCTCTACAACTAGTACATCTGGATTTGAGCTACTCCACTGTACATCTTTTACTTCTGTTGTGTTCTCCGGATTATAGATAATTCCAAGCTTATCTTTTCCACCTACTGTCATCTCTTTGATTACTTTATCAAATGCAATAGACTCTAACGGAATTTCTTTTACTGTTACTTCCGTTTCTGCTGTGTAAGTTCCAACTTCATCACCAGCACCATTTATTGCTGTAATCAAAACTTTTACTTTTGTTTTTCCCGCTTTCAATCCTGTCAAAACACCACTCTGATCTATAGATGCGATATTCTCATCTCCAACTGACCACGCAAGATTGAATTTATCTGTAATATCATTCTCTGCTACAATCTCTTTGAGATTCAGATAATCATTTAATGACATTTGCTGTCTAATCAATAACGGGTCTTTAATTTCTGCAAATGTAAGCTCTTTGCCGAGTTCATCATTCATATGGTTCTCTTTTACAGTAATCTTAATTGTATCGGAAATTGGAGCTGCTGTATAAATTGTTGTTGCCGTGATATTCGCTGTACCTTCTTTGATTGCTGTGATTGTTCCTGTTTTTTCATCTACAGTTGCAACTGCTTCATTATCGCTCTTCCAGGTTACTCCCAACTGATCTGTAATATCGGCTGTTGGGAAATATATAACCATCTCAACTGCTGTCTGGTTTCTCAGAAGTTCCTTTGTTCCAGTAATCTCAATTTTTTCAATATGCACCGGAACAGTAATCTCGCAAGTTGCTGTCTTTCCATTCGCTGTTGTTGCTGTGATAGTAGCTTTTCCGCCTTTGTCTGTTGCTGTAACAGTCACACTTTCTCCATTATTTGTCTTGTTTGGTGATACAGTAACAACATCTGGATTCGAACTTTTCCATGTTACAGATGTATCTTCATCTGTTGTATTCTCCGGTCCTACTGTTGCTGTAAGAATATCTGTCTGGCCTTTCTCAATTACAGTACTCTGTTTGTCTAACACAATCTGATCTACTGGAATCTCTGTAACATTTATAACTACTGTTGCAGTCACATTATTTGCACCTGTCAGTGTAACGTTGGTTGTACCTGTTTTCACAGCTGTTACTGTTCCATCTTCACTTACTGTTGCTACACTTTCATCAGATGATGTAAAAGTAACATTCTTATCATCAGTTGTATCTTCTGGATTCAGCTTATACGCAATCTTTGCTGTCTGATTCTTTATCAGGCTTAATGCATCTTTCTCTGTAACAATACTTATTAATGGCGCATCCACTGTAACCGTACATTTTGCTTCAAAATTACCAACCTTTGCTGTAATAACAGCTCCACCAATCTTTTTAGCTGTGATTTTTCCATTTCCGTCAACACTAACTGTAGAAGGATCAGAAGATGACCATGTTACCTGCTTGCTGTCTGTTGTATTTTCCGGACTATATGAAACTGTCAGCTGCTGATCGCTGCCTTTATGTAATATTGTTTCTGTTGTATCAAGAGAAATTCCTGTTAACTTAATTTCTTTAATTGTTAAGTTATAGGAAGCTGTTTTATCTCCAACTTTTGCATAAATCGTTACTGTACCATCAGATACCGCAGTTACCATTCCACTGGCGCTAACTGTTGCAACTGCATCATTAGAAGAGGTCCAAGTTACAGTTTTCTTATCTGTCGTATCTTCTGGTTCTAACTTTGCAGTCAACTGTGTTGTCTGACCTTTCTTCAGTGCTGTAACTCCTTCTGCACTTACAATAGATACTCCCTTTAATGGATTATTTACTGTTACTTCGCAGGATGCACTGATTCCGTTCATAGTTGCTGTCACAATTGCTTTACCTGTATCTTTTGCTGTTACTGTTCCATCATTCGATACAGTTGCGACTTTAGAATTATTACTAGACCATTGAACATTGCCACTAGCATCTGACGGTGTTAAAGATGCTGTCAACTTCTCAGTCTGACCTTTTGCAATTGTAGTACTCGTCTTATTCAGATTGATTCCCGTCACTGGAACAACAATATTCATGTTTGTCTGATCATTAACAGAGTAATTACTCATGAGAGCACCATATTCCTCTGTCAACTGTATAGCAGAATCCCAAGAAACTTCACCATTTTTCGCTGTATCAAGAACCTTATATTTTGCACTTAATACAAGTCCATTTTTTATTGGCTGTGATTTACTGACAGCTATTGTCAATGCCGTGTCTTCTGTTGTACTGTCAGTACTATGCAAGAAACTCCCTTCTATTACACTACCAGTTGCAGGTAATTCATTTACAGTCTCTAACTGCAACTTCTTCTTATCCTGTAACAATTCAAATTGTACTCCATATGCATCTGTATTCCCGGACATTGTAACCGTAAGCGTCACTTCGTCTCCACGCTTCACTTCCTGCTTATCTGCCGTAACAGTAAACACTACATTGCTTTCCGCCTTTACTTCTTCTGGTACAGAAACAGCACATAGGCTTAGCACCATCAGAAATGACAGGAAAAATGAAAGTCCTTTTTTCAATTTTCCCCTGCTCATTTTATACTTCCTCCTTTGTTGAAAACATTTTTACTACTTCCGTGTAATTATAAACCAATCATGAACTATTCGTCAATCTTTTATCCCTTATTAGTTCATATTTTTTTGTAAATTCTACACTTATCATCATCATATAATCATTAATTCAAAGGAGTATACAATTTATGAGTGAATTAAAAAATTCCATCCTTATCGGTGAACGAATTAAAAAACAGAGGTTATTAATTGGCTATTCTCGAGAAAAACTGGCTGAAATGGTAGATATTACGCCTCGATTCTGCTATGATTTAGAATTAGGAAACAAAAACATGTCAGTAAACACGTTGCTCAAACTCTCGACTGCTCTCAATGTATCTATTGACTATTTGCTCTTTGGTTCCTCTTCTCAAACAGATGAGTATACTGCCATTGACAGTTTAATCCGCACTTGTCCTGTTTCACAACTCAATCATTTAGAACAAATAATCTCTCACTTTATTCAAGCAGTTCGAGAGGAAAATCAATGTGTACACTTATAAGGTATATCAGCTGGGAGATGACTCCCACCTCATACTATAGTAGACATATTTCTTTTCTCACTGGTATTAATTTTTCTATTACATTAAAAAGAGACAGGATGGATTTCTTTCCACTCTGTCTCTTTATATCTTTTTTATAATCTCTTATAATACTTTTGATAAAAATTCTTTTAATCGTGCATCTTTCGGATTTTCAAAGAACTCTTTCGGAGCTGCTTCTTCTTTGATAACTCCCTCGTCGATAAATACAACTCTGGAAGCCACCTCTTTTGCAAATCCCATCTCATGTGTTAC
>ERZ1673747.2972-NODE-2972-length-11644-cov-6.364484_pt1 | contig 11644 bp, 10 predicted proteins | sample MGYA00580220_ERZ1673747 | MGnify/ENA primary metagenome ERZ1673747 (study PRJEB41218, sample SAMN15661769) | gut metagenome | host: Homo sapiens | place: Canada: London | collected 2015-08-20/2019-03-30 | study: EMG produced TPA metagenomics assembly of... | reverse complement strand
CAGTTCCCCGCATAACGCAGTACGGAACATCCGCTCCCAATGTCACTCCTCTTTCCATCAGTTCTTTCTGTGAAAGACCAAGTGAAAACATACGGTTAATCCCGAACAGAACTGCCGCTGCATTCGAGCTTCCTCCTGCCATTCCTGCTGCCACCGGTATGTGTTTATCAAGGGTGATCTTTACACCCTCTTTTACGTCGAACTCTTTCATCAGAAGGTCTGCTGCCTGATATGCCAGGTTATTCTCATTCACCGGCAGATAAAAAAGATTCGTCGACAACTCTATTCCCGGCTTTTTCGTCTTTTCTATCCGGATCTGGTCGTACAGGTACACTGTCTGCATCACCATACGTACATCGTGATATCCGTTCTCTCTCCGTCCCAGAACATCCAGACCCAGATTGATCTTTCCAAGTGCCTTCAATTCCATTTTATCCATTCTATTTGTCTCCTTACATTTTGTATACAATGTGCTTATAGTATACTCAAATTTTGCTTAAAAATCAATATTTTATCGCCTTTATTTACATCTTCTTTTTCCATATGATTCACTTCTTTTATATTTTCCACAGTCGTATTATATTTTTTCGCCAGATTCCACAATGTATCCCCGTTTTTCACAAAATATCCCACAATGCCGGGTCTGTTTTCCAGCTCCTCGGTACTCATCGGGGTGAACTTTGCGGATTCAATATTTTGCACCATAACAGGCTCTTTCTGGAAGCAGTTGAATGCCAGCACAGCCTTTACTTCCACCTCTCCGTTTCCCATAAGTCCTACGGAAAGCTGCTCAACTGTCCAGTCCAGTTCTTCTGCTTCAGGTTCTCCGCCCCCATTCTCTAAAAGATATGTAAACGGCACCATTCCCTGCCATACACCAAACGGCATCTGATCATCTTCCCTGACATACAAAAACATCAGATGAAGAACACCTTCGATATGGATTCCATCTTCTTCTGCTTTCGTAGATTCCAGCTGTATCTTTCCTTTACAGTAACAGATCTGAAGAATATTGTCTTTTAGTTCCGGAAGTGTCAGTTCTTCGGCGATCCTGCATTTTGAATGGTTCTGAAGCTTTAAGCGGAAGCACTTCTTTTCTTTTATATCCGGAACGCAGACATGATCTAGCATATACATATCTTCAAGAATCTGGATTTTTTCTTCTTCATATACAACAAGACGTACTTCCAGTGTCGCCTCTATACCAAGAATACGCATTTCCCCGTTTTCATCCATGCGGGCTTCAACATTCACATCTGTAAGATTCAGACTGGCCTGATGATACATTCCCGGCACAGTTCCCATACATTCTATCCTTCCCTCATATGGAACCGTCCTGTTTATCCAGTCTGTCTTTTCTTCCACACTTTCATAGAGGCAGAATATATTCAGTTCTCCTTGTATCAGGAGTTCATCCGTTCCAATCTGTGTATCTGTTTTTCCGCCTGTCACATCCGTCCAAAGAATCGTACCGATATTCTCTTTTGTCCCGCTAAGAGACACCTCTTCTTTAATCCGGTACGTATCCTTTCCTGTTGCAAATACCTTCAGAAGTTCTTCTTCTTTTGTCTTTTTAAATACAGGATTTTCTCCTTCTATATCTGTTGTGAGCTCTTCTCCCACACATTTTTCCATTCCGATCGTAATCTCTGCAAGTGTCTTGATATTCAGTTTTCTTGAATGGATTACCGTTACCGTAAGATCAACATCTGCTGTCTTTAGTACCAGATTTCCATCCGGCTCCTGTTCAAGATAGATCATTTCTTCAAATGGAATCCTTCCTTCCAGGCTTGCAGGCTCCGGTATCGTTTCATCTGCAGTATACAAAACTCTGAATTCCAGTTTGCCTGTCACTTTCAGATAATTTTCTACCTGTTTCATCTCTTCCACCTGTAATGTCCCGTCACTTATTATAATCCTGCCTACATCCTTCTTTGCATCCGGAACATTATAATCATCATCAATATAGAACTGGTCATTTACCGTCTTTCCGTTCTGAAAAGTACGGATCTCCTTTTTTAAATACTCCATTGACACTTCCTGCCTCCTCTTATTCATATATGATCTGTTTATCCGTATATGGTATCTTTATGACAATATATGGATATGTCTTTTTCTTATGCATCTTTTCTTTCTTCTGTGGCCCGAGAAGTGTTGTACGTACGACCACTGTATGTTCCGTCTCATAACACTCATTCACTTCGATGCTGTATCCTGTCGTTTCCTGCCGTCCGTATCCTTTTACTATATAAAGGTATCTGCCTTCATTCCCCGTATCTGCATAACTGATCCACATCTCCGACTTTTCGGCTTCTGCAATCTCTTCTTTTAATTTTTCGGGGATTTCTTCTTTCTTTACGATCTCATATTCTATCTCTCCTGTTTTCTGTTCTTTTAACGTGCCAAAACTACAGCCGGTAAACAGCAACATCACTGCGACGGCTGCCGCGGTCCATCTTCTTTTTTTCATGCTGCCCTTCTTTCTGACACTTCTATTTTCTCTTTACTATCTTACACACTATGGGTGTAAAAAATGCCGGATTTATGCTATCATAGAAAATACACAGAGAACCTGGCAGCCATTACAGAATCTTTGACAACTGGCAGTTTCTCTTGCATACTTTGGTAGCAAAATGAAAATAAAGGAGATTAATTATGATAAGACTTATTTTTGTCGCCTTATTCGTAGTTCTATTTCTGATCATCGGTATTCCGGTTCTTGGAATTGAATGGCTGATCGGCAAAGTCAGCAAAAAAACTATGGATTATTCCAGTCTGCGGCTGGTTCAGTGGGCATTTAATATGATCATTAAGCTTGCCGGTATCGAACTTACCGTGATCGGAGAGGAGAATATATCGGAAGGACCGGTTCTTTATATCGGAAATCACAGAAGCTTCTTTGACATCGTTATCACTTACGCCAGATGTAAGAATCTGACCGGTTATATTGCCAAAAAGGAGATGCTTTCTATCCCGCTTCTTCGCACATGGATGAAACGCCTCTATTGCCTCTTCCTTGACAGGGAGAATCCAAAAGAAGGACTGAAGACCATCCTGCAGGCAATCGATTATGTAAAACACGGTATTTCCATCTGCATCTTCCCGGAAGGCACCCGGAATAAAGGGGAAGAATTATCCTTACTTCCGTTCCATAACGGTTCCTTTAAGATTGCAGAAAAGACCGGCTGTCCGATCATACCGATGAGTCTTAATAACACCTGTGATATTTTCGAAGGACATTTCCCGTTCATCAAAAAGACTCATGTCATCTTAGAATATGGCAAACCGATCTATCCGAAAGAACTGGATAAAGACGAGAAAAAGCGTATCGGAGAATATTGCAGTAATATCATCAGTGAAACCATTCATAAGAATCAGGCACTTGTATAGTGCCTGGTTTTTTTCTTTTACATTTATTCCCTTAAGTGCTATAATAAAACGGTATAACTAAAAAAAGAAATGTACTGCAAACAGCAGAAAAAAGGAGTTTGAAAATGAGCAAACGAAATCTTACCTTGCTGACAGATCTGTACGAACTTACTATGATGCAAGGATATTATGAAAAAGGGCAGAACGAAAATGTCATCTTCGATGTATTTTTCCGCCAGAACCCTTGTAACAACGGATATTCTGTATGTGCAGGTCTTGATCAGGTAATCGATTATATAAAGAATTTGCATTTTACTTATGATGATGTAGACTATTTAAGAGGTCTTGGAATCTTCAAAGAAGATTTCCTTCATTATCTGAGCGGCTTCCACTTCAGCGGTGACATCTATGCCATCCCGGAGGGAACAGTCGTATTTCCGAAGGAACCTCTTCTGAAAGTGGTTGCTCCGATCATGGAAGCACAGCTTGTTGAGACGGCGATCCTGAATATCATCAATCATCAGTCTCTGATCGCAACCAAGACTTCCCGTATCGTATTCGCAGCCAATGGCGACGGTATCATGGAATTCGGCCTTCGCCGTGCCCAGGGACCGGATGCAGGATTATACGGTGCAAGAGCAGCGATGATCGGCGGATGTGTCGGTACTTCCAATGTACTTGCCGGACAGATGTTCGACGTTCCTGTTATGGGAACCCACGCGCACAGCTGGATCATGAGTTTCCCGGATGAGTACACCGCATTCAAAACTTATGCAGAGATGTATCCGGACAATTGTACACTCTTAGTTGACACTTACGATACTTTAAAATCCGGTGTTCCGAATGCCATCCGCGTATTCCAGGAATTTAAAGACGCCGGAAAACCTCTGATCAAATACGGAATCCGCCTGGACAGCGGTGACCTTGCATATTTATCAAAAGAAGCCAGAAAGATGTTAGACGAAGCCGGATTCCCGGAAGCTACCATCTGTGCTTCTAACGATCTGGACGAGTTCCTTCTCCACGATCTTAAGATGCAGGGGGCAGCCATTGATTCCTGGGGTGTCGGTACCAATCTGATCACTTCCAAGGACTGTCCTTCATTCGGAGGTGTGTACAAGCTTGCTGCCATCCAGAATGAAAAAGGCGAATTTGTTCCTAAGATAAAAATATCTGAAAATACTGAGAAGATCACCAACCCTGGCAATAAGACAATCTACCGTATCTACGAAAAAGCAAGCGGAAAGATCAAAGCTGATCTCATCTGCTTTGCTGATGAAGTCATTGATCCAAAACAGGATCTGCTTCTTTTCGATCCTATGGATACCTGGAAGAAGACCAAGCTTGCCGGTGGTACTTACACCGTACGTGAAATTCTCTTACCAATCTTCAAGAACGGCGAGTGCCTCTACAAATCTCCTACATTAAAGGAGATCGCAGCATACTGCCGTGAGGAGAAAGATACGTTATGGGACGAGACCAAGCGTCTCTTCTACCCGCACAGAGTTTACGTGGATCTTTCCCAGAAACTCTACGCTGTAAAACAATCATTACTTGATCAGATGACTATGACAGATTAAAGGAGGACTTATCGATCATGAAAATTATAGTATTAGCAGGCGGACTCAGTCCGGAAAGAGATGTATCCTTACTTTCAGGAGCTGGAATCTGTAAAACTCTCCGTGAAATGGGACATCAGGCATTCCTTCTGGATGTGTTCTTCGGCCTTCCATGCGATTCTGATAAATTAGAAGAAGTATTCGACCGCCCGGACGGCGGACTTGAGATTTCCAAAGGAATCTCTACTTCTGTACCGGATCTTGATGCACTGCGCAAGTCACGTCCGGACCAGTCACCTTCCGAGATCGGACCAAATGTCATTGAACTCTGCCAGATGGCTGATATCACATTCATGGCACTTCACGGTTCCATCGGTGAAAACGGAAAACTCCAGGCAACATTCGACAACCTGGGAATCAAATATACAGGACCAAACTCTCTTGGATGTACACTGTCCATGAACAAACTGGTTACAAAACAGATCTTCAAGACCAGTGGTGTTCCGACTCCAAGAGGAACTTCCCTGACATCTAAGACAAAAGATACCCCTCTGGACGAGCTTGGTTACTATCTTCCACTGGTTGTAAAACCATGCTCTAACGGATCTAGTATCGGTGTATACATCTGCCACACAGAAGAAGAATATTACGATGCAATCCACAAATCCTTCGATGTTGACAACACAGACGAAGTTGTCATCGAACCATTTATCAAGGGCCGTGAATTCGCCTGCGGTATCCTTGCCGGAAAAGCTCTTCCGCTTGTTGAAATCGTTCCAAAGGACGGACTCTTCGACTATGCGAACAAATATCAGGCAGGCGGCGCTTCCGAGATCTGTCCTCCTGTATCTCTCGATGAAGAGACGCAAGAATTGATCCAGCGTGCCGGAGAACGTGCATTTGAAGCACTTCGCATGGATGTATATTCCCGTGCCGACTTTATCGTATCCGATGCAGACGGTGAATTCTACTGTCTGGAAATGAACGCCCTTCCTGGAATGACAGCAGCAAGCCTTCTTCCGAAAGCTGCCAAGGCTGCCGGATATGAATACAGTGAACTTTGCGAGGCTATCATTCAGGAATCTATAAAAGCCCGCTATTAAGGAGGATGAATATCCATGAAAAATCTTTCAATCGAAAATATAACCAAGGCCTGCAGAGGTACCTTCCATGGTGATGAAAGTATCCTCAGCCAGGAAGTATCCGGCGTCGTGATCGACAGCCGGAAGGTGCAGCCTGGTTACTTATTTGTTGCCATTGACGGAGAACGTGTCAATGCACACAAATTCATCCCGGATACTGTAAAAGCCGGTGCCATGTGTGTCGTATCACACGAAGATCTCGGTGAGACGGATTTCCCTTATATCCTAGTAGAATCCACAGGCCAGGCACTGCTCGACATTGCCAAGCTTTACCGTGATTCTTTCGACATGAAGGTTGTCGGAATTACCGGAAGTGTTGGAAAGACCAGCACCAAAGAGATGATCGCATCCGTTCTGGCTCAGAAATATCACGTACACAAAACACTTGGCAACTTCAATAACGAATGGGGACTTCCGATCACCATCTTCGATATGCCGGAGGACACAGAAGTTGCGGTCCTTGAGATGGGCGTCAATCATTTCGGTGAGATGCGCCGTCTCTCTTCTGTAGCCAGTCCTGACATCTGTGTGATCACCAATATCGGTATCGCACATCTGGAATTCTTCAAGACAAGAGAGGGAATCCTTCAGGAAAAATCGCAGATGATCCAGGATATGAAGAACGGTGGTTCCATTATCCTGAATGGTGACGATGACCTGCTGTCCAAAATGAGTCCTGTCAAAGGTGTGACTCCTGTCTTCTTTGGAATGGGAGACAACTGTGCATTTCGTGCTGACAATATCGAGCCACAGGGACTTCGCGGAACTTCCTGCACCATCACATTAAAGGATGGCTCTTCTTTCGACTGTCTGGTTCCTGTACCGGGTATCCACATGGTAAGCAATGCTGTTGCAGGTGCTGCTGTCGGATACACACTGGGACTGACTGCTGATGAGATCAAGGCCGGCATCGAATCCCTGCCTTCCATCCCTGGACGTAACCACATCATCGAGACCAATCATATGATCATCTTAGATGACTGTTACAATGCCAACCCAATCTCCATGAAGGCTTCCATTGATGTCCTTAACATGGCAATCGGACGTAAGGTTGCAGTTCTTGGTAATATGGGAGAACTCGGTGACACTGCAGAGGCACTTCATGCAGAAGTCGGTACATACGCAGCCGAACAGAATGTAGATCTTGTCTGTGGAATCGGTGATCTGACACGCTCTCTGGTAGAAGAAGCGTCCAAAGGTGCGAATACAGAGGCACTCTGGTTTGCAGATAATGAAAGCTTTATCCAGGCTATACCTGACATCATCAAAGATGGAGACAATGTTCTGGTAAAAGCTTCTCACGGAATGAATTTCCCACAGATTGTTCACGCTCTGGAAGAATTATAGATTTAAGGAGAACATATTTATGGATTATCAGATTCTCGTCCTTGATCTGGACGGAACTCTTACCAACTCCAAAAAAGAAATTACACAGCCGACCCTGGAAGCTCTGATCGAGATCCAGGAGGCCGGAAAAAAAGTTGTACTCGCCAGCGGCCGCCCGACACAGGGCGTTATGCCGCTGGCCGAACAGCTTCATCTGGAAGATTACGGAAGTTATATCCTTTCTTTTAACGGTGGCCGCATTACAGACTGCCGGACAAAGCAGGCAATCTACAACAAGATTCTTCCTGCTGATTGTATTCAGGGAGTCTACAAAACGGTCCGAAAATACGCCAGCCAGGGGATTGATGTCCTGACTTATACCCCGGAACATATCTTATCCGGTATTAAATCCAACCAATATACAGAACTCGAATCCCGCATCAATCAGATGCCTGTCATTGACGCAAGTGAGAACTTTCTGGACTGCGTTCCGGATGATCCGAATAAATTTCTTGTAACCGGAGATCCGGCTGTATTAGATCAGATACGCAAAGAACTAAGTAAACAGTTTCATTCTTATCTTTCGGTCTACTGTTCCGACCCTTTCTTCGTAGAAGTTATGCCAGCCGGAATCGACAAGGCGCATTCCCTGCTTAAGTTATTAACGAGTATCGGACTGACCACTGAACAGATGATCTGTTGCGGTGACGGATATAATGATCTGACGATGATTGAAACTGCCGGTCTTGGCGTGGCTATGGCAAATGCTCAGCCTGCGGTACGGGAGACGGCAGATTATATTACGAAATCGAATGATGAGGATGGGGTACTGCATGTGATTAATGAATTTATGCGGTAGCTTGTGAGTTCATGCCTTAATGATGAAAGCACAGATCATGGAGTTTTGTGAAGGCGGAAGTTTATATTTTAGATTATTAGTTTATGGCCAGTGCACAGGTCCGGCATTATGCCAATCACGACATGAGAAGCCACGATAATAAATCCAATATCTATACCCCCTCACAATCAAATTCCGGGATGAAGCTTTCTTTTGCGGCTTCTCCTTCCTGAATGAAGCCGTCTTCCATTCCAAGTTCCAGTGCGTAATCTATAACTTTTTCGTATTCTCTTTTTGTAACTTTACGGCTGAGTAATGGATCTCCTGACACTTGTGGCATTGGGGTGTATTGATTCATGATGCTGATCAGGATCTGGTCTTGATAGGTTTCGAGCAGATATTTTATGACTGCTTTAGAGTTTTTCACATGTCCCGGAAGTACCAGATGTCTTACAATCACGCCTTTTTGTATCATACCGGTGTCTTTATCAATCTGAATGTTTCCCGTCTGATGCAGCATTTCTTTTAAGGCTGCTTTCGCATATTTCGGATAATCAGGTGCCCCGGAATATGCTGCCGCAAGTTCTGATTCCATGTATTTAAAATCCGGAAGATAGACGTCTACGTATCCATCCAGCATCCGTATCGTCTCCGGCTTTTCATAGCCGCTCGTATTGTAGACAATAGGGAGAGACAGACCTTCTTTTCTTGCCAGATCTAACGCTTCTATGATCTGCAAAACATAATGCGTCGGCGTTACGAGATTGATATTGGCTGCCCCTTTTTCCTGCAGTTCCAGGAATATTTCTGACAGTCTTTCTACCGTAATTGTCTTTCCTGCTTTTGCTTCGGCTATATTATGGTTCTGACAAAAAACGCAGCCCATCGGGCAGCCGGAAAAAAATACGGCTCCTGAGCCAGCATCTCCGGATATGCAAGGTTCTTCCCACATATGCAGCGCAGCCCTTGCCACAACGATTTCCGCGGTCTCATGACATCTTCCCCACCGGCCGTTTATACGGTCTGCGTGACAATTTCTTGGGCACAGTACGCAATCTGTTAACATGCTTTTCCTTTTTTCTATTTCTATATGGTTATCTGTATCATTCTTTTTACTCATATGCTTTCCCTGTATCTTTTTTATTTTCCAGATATCCTCTTACAGATATCTATTACTTCTTATACGCTTCTACTGTATTCTTTATGCAGTACTTCTAACGCATGAATATTGTACCACGAATTTCCGCAACAATTTCACCTTTTTCTCCTTCTTTCCCTTGTAAATATTGAATTTAATCTGAGAAAATGATACAATTTTTATCACTTGGAGTATAGATTAGTATTCCAGATATATTAAGGAAGGACTTGAACAGTATGAGGGATTATATTATCAGCTGCTGTTCAACAGCAGATCTTACTGAAGAACATTTTAAAGCACGCGACATATCTTACATCTGTTTTCACTTTGAGCTGAATGGCAAAGAATACGCAGACGATCTTGGAAAATCTATCCCATTCGATCAATTCTATGCAGCTATGGCGGCCGGAGCCGATACGAAGACTTCACAGGTCAATGCCGAAGAATTTGAAGAATATTTCGAACCTTTCCTTAAAGCAGGAAAAGATATCCTGCATATCACACTTTCATCCGGAATTTCAGGAGTAATTAATTCTGCAATGATTGCAAAAGAGAATCTTGAAGAACGTTATCCTGACCGCAAGATCCTGATCGTAGATTCTCTCGGCGCATCTTCCGGATATGGACTTTTGATGGATAAACTTGCCGATCTTCGCGACGAGGAGAAATCTCTGGACGAGGTTTTCCGCTATGCTGAAAAGCACCGTCTCAACGTACATCACTGGTTCTTTTCTACCGATCTTACATTTTACGTAAAGGGCGGACGCATTTCCAAAACAGCAGGTGCTATCGGAGGTGTCTTAAATATCTGCCCTCTTCTTAACATGGATAATCAGGGCCGTCTGATTCCAAGATATAAGATTCGTACAAAGCGTAAAGTCATTCGCACTATTGTAGATAAGATGGCCGAATATGCCGATCACCAGACCGACTATAATGGGAAATGTTACATTTCTCACTCCGAATGCTACGAAGATGCCAGAGCAGTTGCCGATCTTGTGGAATCCCGCTTCCCATATCTGAATGGAAAAGTCGAGATCAATAACGTAGGTACGACGATTGGAAGTCATACAGGACCGGGCACAGTTGCTTTGTTCTTCTGGGGTGATACACGAACCGAATAATCATATTTATAATGAAGAATATTTATTCCATAACTGATAGATAGTAAAGAATACAAAGGAGGTTTTCACATATGAAAACAGCTGTTATGACAGATACCAACAGCGGAATTATGAAAGCAGAAGCCGACTCCATGGGAATTTTCCTGATTCCTATGCCAGTCATTATCGATGATGAGACACATTATGAGGGAATTGATCTTACAGAAGATTCTTTCTACGGAAGCCTGACTGGCGGACAGAATGTATCTACATCCCAGCCATCTCCAGGCGATCTGATGGATCTCTGGGATGATATATTAGAACAGGGTTATGATGAGATCATTCATATCCCAATGTCCAGCGGACTGAGTGCTTCTTGTTCAACCGCTATCAGCCTTTCCGATGATTATGATGGCAAAGTACAGGTTGCAGACAACCACAGAATCTCCGTTACGCAGAGAGAATCTGTCATGCATGCCAAGAAGCTTGCAGAAGCCGGAAAATCAGCAAAAGAGATCAAAGAAGTATTAGAGGCCGAAGCCTATAACTCCAGTATCTATATTGCTGTCGACACTCTTGAGTTCCTGAAAAAAGGCGGACGCGTCACCGCAGCCGGTGCTGCACTCGGAAGTGTTCTTAACATCAAGCCGATTCTCACTATCCAGGGTGGTAAGCTGGACGCATTTGCCAAGACACGCGGCATGAAGAAATGTAAGCAGAAAATGGTTGAAGCATTAAAGAATGACCGTGAGACACGATTTAAAGACGCTGACGACAAACATCTTCTCGTTGGTGCTGCCGGCTCTAACCTCACGGAAGAAGAGGCCACAGAATGGAAACAGATGCTTGTAGAAGCATTTCCGAATTCTTATGTATACTATGATCCACTTTCATTCAGTGTAGGATGCCATATCGGACCAAAGGGATATGGAATGGGGATTAGTGTTTGTTCGAAAGATTATGATAAATAATTTGCTGTTTAATTCATCATCTTGGCTTACCCCGGTCCACAAGATAAACTTGGTATCCTGTTTCGGACTATGATTCTACGATGAAGAAGTTGTAAGGGCGTCAGCCGCTTCATGTATTAAACAAAAAAATCCCCCAGGAAACATCTGGTATGCTCCCCGTCAAGAGGACAATAAAAAATAATAAATTTTTGTATCGTC
>ERZ1673747.2961-NODE-2961-length-11716-cov-4.811766_pt1 | contig 11716 bp, 6 predicted proteins | sample MGYA00580220_ERZ1673747 | MGnify/ENA primary metagenome ERZ1673747 (study PRJEB41218, sample SAMN15661769) | gut metagenome | host: Homo sapiens | place: Canada: London | collected 2015-08-20/2019-03-30 | study: EMG produced TPA metagenomics assembly of... | reverse complement strand
TTGGCAGTCCATTATTAAGTTTTTTATTATGTTCCCTTTGTACACCGTTGCAAATAAAAATCTTTATTAAACAATGCTTTCCTAATTTCCGGAAATTCTACAATCTCCTTACTTCCATGATATAAAATCAAATTTCTTTTCCTCCCAATTATAAATCGCTAAATCACATAAACAATGCTATTCCATCCTCTAATGAAAAATCCAATCCATATTCATCTGAATACTGTTCTCCTGCTGATAATTCATAAAAGTCCTGCATATCTTCTGATATTGTTTTAAGCATACCAGCGTCATTCAATCTGTCAAAAAACTTATTTTCTGATTTTTCATCGTCATATACCTGAATACAATACTGTCCTGCCTTCCGCATCCTTTCCTTCGTTACGCCTTTAATTCGCAATTCCTGTAATAATTTATCTGCTTCGGGCTCCTTGTTGATAAATATAGTCTTGGTATTTTTTTCAATCATTTTAAATTCCTTCGCAACCTTTGCAAAATTACATTCCATTTTTTGAAATTCATCCATAATATTTTTCTTATCCAGACTTGTGCCTCTATAATGATATAGTCTGGTAAAATAATCAGTAATTGCTTCTAAGTCTGTTATATCAGAATAATCCTGTAAAATCCCGTTGGATATATCAATCTGCTGACTCTGACTTGGTACATTCCTGGATTCCTCTAAATCAAATATATAAACACCGCTCTCCAACACTTTTCTCTTTCCTTCACGATTACACCTTCCCGCTGCCTGTATCATAGAATCGAGTCCCGATATCTGACGGTATACGCTTTCAAAATCCAAGTCCACGCCTGCTTCCACAAGACTTGTAGAAATCAGAATGCATTTTTCATTATTTTCCAATCGTTTTCTTATAGCTCTTAACACCCGTTTTCTGTGTCTTGGATACATACTCGTTGAAAGATGATACATTCCTTCTCCACTTAATTCTTTATAAATCATCTGTGCTGACTTTTTAGTATTCACAATACATAATGCATTATTTTCTTTCTTTAATTTTTCCAGTAAAGTTTCATGTTTTATGATTCCAATATTCTGGTAATTTACCCGTTTAAAAAACCTGAACTGATCTTCTATTCTTGGACATAATTCTTTTATTGACTCCTTTTTTAGAAAGAACGGATCTAACGATGGCTGAGTCGCGGTACATAATACTACGCTGGCTGAATAACTGTCCACTAATTCCTGAAGCATTGCTGTACACGGTTTCAGATAATCCATCGGCAACATCTGTGCTTCATCTAATATAATGACACTATTTGCAATATTATGTATCTTCCTGCATTTCGATGATTTATTAGCAAATAATGATTCGAAAAACTGTACATTTGTCGTCACCACAACCGGTTTGTCCCAATTTTCACTTGCAAGTTGCATCGGATGGAACTCTTCTGAACTTTTATAATCTACATTACAATGATTTTCCAGAACATTATCTTCTCCAAGTATTTCTCGAAACACCTCAGCATTCTGTTCAATAATGCTTGTATATGGAATCACATAAATGATACGATCCTTATGATTCTTAACCGCATGTTCCAGAGCAAAAGCAAGAGAGGCAATGGTTTTTCCTCCTCCTGTCGGCACTGTAAGACGAAAAATTCCGTCTCCTTGTTTTCCTTCTTTTATGCAATTATTTAATATCTCCGTTCTTCGCCCATTTATCGTATCTGTGTCTGTATTTTCCAACCAATTAGAGATATGTTCCTTCAATCTATTTCGCAGAATTTCCATGGATTCTCCTGAATTTCTTCCCGTATCTCCATTTTTCATGAATGATTCTGTATCCAGAAAATCTGCATCTACAAGGCATGAATACAACATTCTGATAAATATTCCAAGTGCAAAATCCATATTTCTGTCTTTATCAAATGCGATCGGTTCACTATCTAGCTCAGGAATTCTGATTTCATCTTCATAAGCCAGATAGTCACAAATTCTTTTTTTCCATCTTCCGCATAAACTGGAACTTATTGCAGTATTTCCATAATCAGGCAGTCCTGCATGATGACCTGCAATGCAATAGCTTAAAATAGAATAATAACCTCCCATTTCTTTACAAACTTGAGCTCCTGCAGTAGCATGATCCACCCTTTCATTTGTATTCTCCTGTATTTTCCTCTGAAATTCTTTAGAATATTTTCCGATATCATGTAGCATTCCACAACAATATCCCCATTCCCTTTTACCAAACTTCTCTGCAAATTCTCCTGCTCTTTCTGCTGTTCCTTCCAGATGTTCTTTTACAGATTGCTCCCGTTCTCCATCTTTATGTGCAATATATCTCATTTAATCAACCCACTTCTTATTTTTCTCATACATTATATTTTTCAATTATTTTCACAAAACTCCACAATCTTCTCCGCAGTCTCTTTGTGCTGTTCCTCTGCGAAATATCCGCTTCTCCATTCCATTTCTGTGCACCGTAATCTCCGTATCCTGCACATGATAATAATTCATAAAATATTATTCACATTTCATCCTATACAAATCATCGGATCAATGATATAATTTACTTGTTTTAATGGTTACAGATATATTAAAAGTATTGTGGTATATGCAGGATTGTCATTGTAATCCCTATTCCGCTAATAATACCAGTAATACATCGCCGTCGATTGTTGCTCAGGATACCAAATATATATTGGGCAATTCCATCAATAACAGTCGGGCATATCATAACAAATGATATCCACAGTGGAAATATCATGTTCAACCAAACATGTGCTACCAGATACGTTATAAGAATACTGGTAATTAATGCAAAACAACGCCAGCAGACAGGAAAACAAAATTTTCCTAAATGTGGCGCGGTATCCGGTTTTTCATTGCAAAATGGTATTTTTCCAAAATTTTCTTTTATATATCTGATTGGTTTCATATTCATAAACAAAGGAGAATTATATGCTATACATTTTATTAGTCATCATTGCCATTTTAGTAATCTGTGTATTATGTAAACATCTTAAAAACTAAGACTACTATAACACAACCCGTTTTTTCATACAATAATTGAAAAACATAGTCTCAAATAAGGATTCTAATGCATCACCATATTATATAGGATCCTTATTTTTCTGTAAATTTTTCGTAAATTATCGTTTTTTTCTTGACGAATCTATTTTTTCGTATTAAACTAGCCAAGGTTTTGAAGCAAACAGCTGAAAACAATTCAAATTTACAATAATTCAAATCCAAAAACTCTTTTACAAAAGAGTTCGAAAATTTTCAACAGGAGGTGTGATCATGGACAATTGTGATAGTACAGGACGAAGTATGATCTGCGGTGGCAGACAATGGAAACTGAATATGCAGCTGTTCCATGTGATTCACTGATTCCTGCATTTTCATTTCCAATTGAAGATAAGATTGTTATAAAAATATTCGAAAAAACAGTTTGTTTATATATTTAACGGATTCATTCGCTCAATAGAATTGTTCATTATTTCCCATATTTTTATTTCATTCATTTTCCCACCGTATACGATCAGTTCATATGTAATTCGTTGTAATTCGTAAATGAACTGTAAGAATTCCTATACTGCACAGTCTGCAACTGTAACATTAGCTTTCGGAATTTCGTAAGCGGTGATTTTTTATGCCCTTTTTTCAGAGGTACACTATTGCATTACCATTCTGCCTTTAAAAGATGACAAATGTACCTAAGTACCTGAGGGCTGTCAGGAGGAAATGAGATGAAAAAAACATTAAAAAGACCAAACTATGCAGAAGAATTACTGAAAATCATTCAGCGCCCGTTAAAAAATGAAGTCCTGCTGGATCGGCTGAATGACTATCATGAGAGAGATATTGCGGATGCGCTGGAACTGCTGTCACCACAGCAGCGCAAAAAACTGTACCCGGTACTCGGTGCCGAAAGGCTTGCAGAGATTTTTTCCTATCTCGAAACACCGACACAGTATCTGTCTGAGCTCAGCATCAACCAGGCTGCAAAGATCGTATCCTTCATGGATTCTGACGATGCGGTAGATATTCTGGAACAGATGGAAGCATCCGCAAAAGAGAAAATCGTAACCCTGCTGGATGCTGATTCCAGCCACGACATCCGTCTGATTCTCTCCTACGACGAGGACGAGATTGGAAGCATGATGACTACAAACTTCGTAGCCATCCGCAAAGATCTGAGTATCCGCCAGGCCATGCGGGAACTGGTGACACAGGCTGGTGAAAATGATAATATCTCCACGGTTTACGTGGTAGATGATGCAGATAAATTTTACGGTGCCATCGATCTGAAAGATCTGATCATTGCCCGCGAAACCGATGAACTGGATGGCATCATCAGTACATCCTATCCGTATGTAACAGATCATGAAAAAATTGATAACTGCATCGAAACCATCAAAGATTATGCCGAAGATTCTCTGCCGGTTCTGACTGACAGTGGAAAACTGATCGGTATTCTGACTGCCCAGGATATTGTGGAAGCCGTAGACGATGAGCTTGGTGAGGATTACGCAAAGCTGGCTGGTTTGACCGCAGAAGAAGATCTACACGAAAAAACATCCACCAGTATCAAAAAACGTCTGCCATGGCTGATCATTCTGCTGTTTCTCGGCATGGCAGTATCTTCTGTGGTCGGTGTATTTGAGACAGTTGTTGCCGTACTGCCCATTGTTATGTGCTTCCAGTCCCTGATCCTTGATATGGCAGGAAACGTTGGTACCCAGTCTCTGGCTGTTACCATCCGCGTTCTGGTAGATGAGACACTGACTGCAAAGCAGAAATTCAACCTTGTTTTGAAAGAAATGAAGGTCGGATTCCTGAACGGACTTTTCCTTGGAATCCTTTCCTTCGTATTTATCGGACTTTACATCTGTGTATTAAAACATTATCCAATGGGACATGCATTTTTGATTTCCGGCTGCGTTGGATTTTCCCTGATGGTAGCCATGGTAATTTCCAGTATGGTCGGCACTTTGATCCCAATGTTTTTCCACAAGATCAAAATTGATCCTGCAGTTGCTTCCGGTCCGTTGATTACAACCGTCAATGATCTGGTTGCCGTTATCACTTACTATGGACTCGCATGGCTGCTTCTGATCCATGTGCTGCATATGATTTAATTTACAGACAAAGACAGCTGTATCCGAAACAACACATTCGATATACAGCTGCCTTTTTCATTGCGATCAGTCCCCTATCACCTACATAACACTTAACCGGATTAGCCGGACTTCAAATGGCTCGAGGTGTTCGTACAGACAGATACTTCCATCTTCCTGACGATTCACATAATCAGTCGTGTGAAGCGGCTGATTCTTTTCGTTGATATAAACAATATCCGCAGATGAAATCCGCGCTGCTCTTCTATAATTTTTGCAAAATCCATACGGATTTCCATTATTTTCATTCAGCACACTCGTTGCTTTCAGATACGTCCGCTCTTTTGCATGTTCCAGACAAATTTCATAAGTCAGATCATGTTCTGGCTCCAACATCCCCGGGCTGATTTCATTCTGATTCAGCTTTCTCTGACAATATGCTTCTGACAGGTGCAGATAATTATATAATAAGATCTGAATTTCCCCGTCCTCTGACTTCGTGATCAGGTAGTTTTCCCCTTTTTTGATAAAATAGGAACCCATTTTTGCCAGCATCTCATACACATAGTAAGAAGGTTTTTTGATAAAATCATAGGTAAAGATCCCACGTTTTCCCTGAAAAGACCCCTGTATCATCTGATCCTCTGAGACATTTTCCAGCGGATCCATCACTCCAAAGGCAATCCCCGTCTGCCAGCAATCAACCATACTTTTTACAATATATGCCGGATAAAACATGGTATCCTGAAGGGCGTTGTTCCAGCCCAGATCGAAATTCCACTCCGCCACATACCAGTTCCTCACCTTCCATCCACAATCCTCATTATTGTTCAAAATCCTCCGTATCACATTATACACTGCATCCCTTTGCTGCATAATGCCGGCAGGCTGACGTCTTTGGATACTTTGCGGTGTATCATCCACGGTATACAGATTCATCATGACAAAATCCGGTTCGCAATGCTGCTTCTGATAAAAGGATGCAAAACTGTCCATCCACTCCGGATACAGTAAATTTACTGACATTAAAGCCGACGTACCAACCTGAAATCGCTCATCGATTGCTTTGATCACCTTCCAGGTAGACAAATACAGACGATAATAATTTTCACGCTGCAGTGCAGAATAATTGATCCGCGGATTATCCGGTGAATTCCACACACAGAATTTCCATTTCAACACCTGACTGCGGCCATACCGTTCCACCATATGTTCCACCACATGGTATACCAGCCGATCCCATTGCTGCATATCCGTCGGCATATCGGAAATAGAATTGCGCATCAGTGCGTCTTTATTTACATTCTCCACCATAAGAAACGGTACAAAAGACAGTTCTACAAATGGAATCAGACCACACTCTGCAATAAAATCAAATAGCTGATCCATCCGGTAAAAGCTATAATGCGGTCTTCGATCCCTTTCTTTTACATAAATTTCCATATCATCATGAAACAGTTCATGAAAATAAATACCGGTAAAATGTAATTTTTCCGCAAGCTCCCGCACCATCTTACGCACCGGATGAAGCAACAGATAGCTGGCTTTCCGAATCGTCAGAATCCCTCCGGGCTGATCCAGACTGACAAATCCATCCAAATCTACTCCGGTAATCAGCTGTTTTTTCCCGGGATGTCTAATCAGTTCTGCCCCGGCAAGATCCGCTTCCAGTTGCTGCAGAAACGCTGCCAGTTCCTGCTCCTCATCTGCCTGCAGCCGTGCAGGTGCTTCCGTCTTCTGCTGTCTGCGGTATTCGCTAGGCAGAATCTGATAATACTCCCGAAATTTGGTGCTGAAAGATCTGGCATTTTTAAAACCGCTCTCCTCTGCAATCTGGTCAATGGTTTTCCTGGCATCCCGCAGCTGTCCCGCTGCATGCAACAGGCGAATCTCATTGATATATTTCAGAAAACTGGTGTCCAGCTTCTCCCGGAACATTTTGGAAATATACGAACTGCTGACAAAAAACTGTTCCGCCAATGTCGCCAGAGTCAACGCTTCCTTATAATGCTGCGAAATGTAAAACAGCACATTCTGCATCATCGGGAACTCTGTGTCCGATATCTCTGTCTCAACCCGGAAGTCACGCAGCAGATGCTCCAGAAGCTGATAAGACCATTTCATTTCACGGACATATGCACACACATTTTCCTGCTGTATCTCCTGCACTAGATGTAAGATATCGCAGATTACTTCGTGATACCGTTCTTTGTGGAGTTCCATGACAGAATTGCACTCCAGCCTTCCCGGCGCCACTCCCTGCCCCGACATCAGCTTTGTCAGGTCAACCCCGCAGAGCAAACAGCTCCCGGAAACATCAGACAAACTGAAATACTGAAAGGGTTCAATCATTACAACATCCCCCTTCTTCAGTTCCAGAATTTTCTTTTTCAAAAAAAGCTTCACTGTCCCGGACAGCGGTATCAGAAAGCTATAATCTGATGACCACTCCGGCTCCTGCCGTCCTTCTTTCCTAACCATAAAATGAACCATTTTCATTCTCCCAACATGTTATTTCTTGTCCCATGTTTTCTTTTATCACATTTTATTTTACTGCGCAATTGCCTGCATGTTATCTCCGTCTTTTTCACGATTGTACAACAAAAACCGGGGGAATAAAACCCCCGGTTCTGTCACGCTCTATGATCAGAATACTACTTTTCCGTTTACTACATTCCACCAGCCATACTCATTTGCTGCACGGCCTGTATAACCGAAATCGATTTTTCCACCATTTACATACCACCAGCCGTACTCATTCGCTGCCAGTCCGGTGTAATTAAAGTTGATACTTCCATTCTGGACATACCACCAGCCATACTCATTTGCTACAAGTCCGGTGTAATTAAAGTCAACTTTTCCACCCTGTACCATAAACCATCCATTTTCATTAGCGGCAAGTCCGTTGTAGCTGAAATTAATGCTTCCATTCTGGACATACCACCAGCCATACTCATTTGCTGCAAGTCCGGTGTAAGCAAAGTTGATACTTCCGTTCTGTACCATCCACCAGCCATACTCATTTGCTACAAGTCCGGTATAGCCAAAGTCCACCATGCCGTTTACAACCATGAACCATCCCTGGTCGTTTGATGCAAGTCCGGTATAAGTAAAATCAACTTTTCCGTTCTTTACATACCACCAACCGTAAGCATTTGGAGCAAGGCCGGTTGCATCTGTGGCAACTTTACCATCGATATAATAGTTCCAGTTTCCATTTTCGTCTGCCTCATTTGCAAGTCCATCCGGAATCGTCACACCTGATGTTACAAATTGGATTCCTTCCACTCTCGCATTTGCATTTTTAAATACCAGATATACGTTATGAACACCTGATGCACCGCTCAGATCAGTAGAGGCTGTTGTATAACCAAGCTCTGTGTAAGTTCCGGCATCCACGCCATTTTCCGAAGTACGTGCACTGGTAACAGCTTCTGTTGCACCATAGTTTACTGAACCGATCAGTTTTCCGTCCGGAGCATCCAGACGAAGCTCGATACCATTCTGAGCCTCTGTGGAAGCAACATTCAGGACAGCCTGTTTTACCTGATTCAGATCCACGTTCAGAAGTGCTGTGTATGCACCTGCTTTTTTTGCCATAACTGCAAATATCTCATCACTGTCTGCTGCTGCGGCTTCTGCGGTATTTCCTTTGGAATACTCTACATATTTTACATCAGATGCTGTAAAGGAAGAGGACCATACATTCAGTTTTTCTGCAGTATCAGCGTTGCTGAGTGTACTTCCGGATACTTTTACTTTTTTGCTCAGTACATTCTCACCCTTCAGATCAGAAGAATGTGCCGCATACAGCTGGTAAGTACCGTCTTCTACCACATACTCACCTGCGTTGACATCCCATACTTCCAGTGCGGAAGCGTCTACATGAATGTCTACATTTGCAGATTCTCCTGCTTTCAGAGCAACCTTTTCAAAACCAACCAGTTTTTTCTGCGGTGCTGTATCACCATAAGATGAATCCGGATTCGATGCATAGATTTCCACAACATCAGAAGTATCTACGTTTCCTGTATTTTTTACAGTTACAGATACATCGATATTTCCATCTTTATCTGCTTTTGCATTCATACCGGAGTAAGTAAATTCTGAGTAAGACAGACCGTATCCAAACGGATAAGTCACATCTTCATCATCTGCATACATATAAGTCAGATGTGTCTGCTCCATATCTGTCTCTGTCATATCTACGGTCACATTATCGTCAATGTCATCCAATGTCAGACCTTCTACCAGATCCGGTCCGATGTTTGCCATGGCATTCTCCGGAAGTGCATATTTATCAATAGCCGGAAGTGCATCCTTGGATTTATACCAGGTACTTACGAGACGTCCGGTTGGTGCTGCCTCCCCGTAAAGGACATTTACAAGTGCGGTTGCATCATACTGTCCACCGAATGCGTTAAATACGATGGCAGATACATTTTCATCATTCTGTAATGCTTCTGCTTCCACCGGATATTCGGTATTGATGATAACGATGGTCTTTTTACCCTCTTTCGCATAGTTTGCTGCAACGGTAGATACCATGTCCATCTGATCCTCACTGAGACTCAGATATTTACGGTCAATACCCTCACCGGAAATACCGTTGTACGGCTGTCCGATAACTACAAGGGCATAATCCGTATCTGCTGCCAGTTCTTCGGAATCCGCACCAGCCTCTTTTATCGTTTCTTCTTTGAAAGTATATGGTGTCTTATCTTCTGCACTTTCAAATCCTGCGATACCGGTTGCCAGATTTCCTCCGAGAAGGAACGGAAGATTCGGTCCCTGAATCGGCTGTGCATCACCATTTAATTTTATTTTTCCATCCTCTGTTGTCTGCAGATACCAACCTAATTTATCGCTGAGTGCCCAAGTGGTGGAAAAATCAGTATCATTGTATTTATCACCCATTTTCAGGTAATAATTTCCATCCTCATCCGCTGCACGTTTTGACATGAAAGTCGGCATGTTGCTGACTGCAGTTGCCATTCCGGCACTTGCTTTCATGCTGTAAGATCCGTTATTGGAAACTGCCGCATCATACAATCCCATGGTATTGCCCGGCAGAGAATTGTTTTTCACACCTGCATTGATCCATTTCTGATTTGCCAGAGAAAGCAGACTGAATGCATCCTGTCCCCAGTCCGCATACTCAAATAAATACTTAGACTGATCTGCTGCCTGTGTGCCCTCTTCCGGGTTGGAAACTGTGAGCTGTGCACCGTTCTCATCCTCGGTGGCTGTTACATATCCACCGGCTGTCTTGTACGCAACCACGCGGTTTCCGGTGGAATAAGATACATTATCGCTGCCAATCTGGCTCTGTACTGCCTCCAGTATATTATCGCCTGCGCCCTGTACATAAGTATTATATTTCTCATCATTGACATCCAGTTCGGAAGAATACTGTCCGTACTGCATCGTTTCTGCCATCACACCATAGACACCGGCTTTGGAATCACTGGATAACGGAAGCGTATGATTTTCATTTTTCAGCAATACCACAGACTCTTCAGCCATCTGAAGCTCTGTCTCCTGGCTTGTTTTGGAAGAATGATCTGTCTTGATATCCGTATACGGATAGTAACGCGGCTGACCGTTTTCATCTCGTTCATCCAGTGCGCCGGAACGTGCCATGGTTACAATTGTCGGACGTGCTACTTTATATACATCATCCTCTGTCAAACCTTCCACATGATTCTCCACCGCGGTTTTGATCGTCTGTGCAATGTCAGCATCTGCAATACCGGTGGTTCCTCCCTGAATATGACCAGCCAGAATCATGGATGCGGTACGATCCAGAAGGGAAGAAGAATACAGCTTATCATATCCGTTGGAAAATCCGGATGCATTCAGTCGGTACTGCTCGTCGATATAACCATACTCAGCCATAAAATCACAACCTGTAGTCACACCGTCTTTGCTTATTTTCTGTGCGAAATCATGGATAAATGTAGATGTCGTCGGTACACGGTTCATGTTTCCGTAAGAAGACATATAACCGGTGATCGTTCCATCTTAAAATGGCTTCTCAGCCGCTTTTCCATAATACTCATAGAATGTACGAGTACTTACGTTGTTGCCGCCCTGCAGACGGAAAAACTCGGAATTGTACGTGGTCCAGTGCTTTGTCTGCGGAATGGATTTCATATAAACGTCAGACTCATCGCCAACCATACCGCCGGCCCAGGCGTCTGCCATCTCTCCGATCATAAATGCATCTTCACCGTATCCCTCATCGTAACGTCCGGATAACGGATTCATACGGGCATCAATCTGTGCCGCATGTGCACCCACTGCTGTGGTTCCAATAGATGATGTCGCATATTTAGAACGCATCTCATCGCCATATACCGAACCGGCCTGTTTCAGCAGATCTGTATTCCAGGTCTGTGCCTGTGCCAGCTGATTCGGCCACTGTGTCTCTCCATCCAGACCCACATCTGCCGCACGGTTTACTGTAATCGGCACATTGTATGTTTTGCTCTCTCCATTCTCATCGGCGTAAGTACCAACCGGAGATTTGCCTGCCAGAATACTAATCCAGCCATCCACTCCAATCTCGTCCATGATCAGATTCACATAATCATCCAGATCCTCTGCATTTCCGTTGTACAATGGC
>ERZ1673747.2939-NODE-2939-length-11812-cov-16.511355_pt1 | contig 11812 bp, 9 predicted proteins | sample MGYA00580220_ERZ1673747 | MGnify/ENA primary metagenome ERZ1673747 (study PRJEB41218, sample SAMN15661769) | gut metagenome | host: Homo sapiens | place: Canada: London | collected 2015-08-20/2019-03-30 | study: EMG produced TPA metagenomics assembly of... | reverse complement strand
GTTAAACTCCGGCTATAGGATTCACCTATAGCTGATTCTAGATAAAATGAATTATGTTAAAAAGCAAAATTCTGCTATGATGTATATATCCAATAAGACCTACAGAAACAGTAGGAAATTATAATAACCAGTCACAGAAGATAGCAATATATTACAAATAGAAGAAACCGGAGGTACAGCATGGCAGAAAGAAATCTTGACTTTGACAAAATTACAGACAGAAGAAATACAAACTGCTTAAAATATGATTTTGCAGTGAAAAGAGGTATGCCGGAAGATGTGCTGCCACTCTGGGTTGCAGACATGGATTTTCAGACATCTTCTTATGTACAGGATGCACTGATCAAACAGGCACAGCATGGGATTTTTGGATACAGTGATGGACAGGAATCTTATTTTGAAGCTGTGAAAGGATGGCTGAAGAAACATCATGACTGGGAAGTACAGGAAAAATGGCTGGTCAAAACACCGGGGGTCGTGATGGCTCTGGCATTGTCCGTAAAAGCATATACAGACCCGGGAGATGCAGTATTGATTCAGTCACCGGTATATTATCCTTTCTCAGAGGTGATTTCAGATAATGGAAGAAAAATCGTAAGCAGTGACCTTTTCCTGGGAGAGGACAACCGCTATCATATTGATTATGCAGACTTTGAGAAAAAAATCGCAGAGGAAGAAGTAAAACTCTTTTTCCTTTGCAATCCGCATAATCCGGTTGGAAGAGTGTGGACAAAGGAGGAGTTGGAGACAATTGGAGATATCTGCTACAGACATCACGTGATCGTTGTGAGCGATGAGATTCATGCAGATTTTGTTTTTCAGGGAAAACATCACGTTTTTGCAAATCTGAAAAAGGAATATGCGGAGTGGACCATTACCTGCACTTCACCGGGCAAAACGTTTAACCTGGCTGGTCTGCAGACTTCTAATATTTTTATCCCGAACCAGAAACTGAAAAATGCATTCAAAAAACAGTTGGCTGCCGCCGGATACAGTCAGCTCAATGCAGCCGGACTTGTGGCATGTGAGGCGGCTTACCGGGATGGGGAAGAGTGGTATCAGGCGATGAAAAAATATGTGGCTGGCAATATCGCTTTTACAAAAGAATTTGTGGAAAAAAATCTTCCGGGCGTGAACATGGTGGAACATGAGGGAACGTATCTGATCTGGCTTGATTTTAATGGACTTGGATTGTGCACGCAGGAGTTGGAGGATTTGATCGTTCACAAGGCGAAACTCTGGCTTGACAGTGGAAGAATTTTTGGAAAATGTGGAAGAGGATTCCAGCGGATTAACGTGGCTTGTCCGAGAAGTACGCTAAAAGAGGCACTGGAACGCATCGCAAAAGTACTTCCGGCAGATACTGTAAAATTTGCAAGCTAAACCAGATATAGCAGCAGCCAGGCATCGTTATTGTAACGCAATGCAAGTGAACAGGAAAATGTATCATAACGAAAAGAATTGCAAAAATTTATGAAAAAATAGTTGACAGTAAAGATGTTAATCGTTATAATTCCAATATAAACACATATTCCTATATGATTAGTAGGAAATGAGAGAGGAGACAATGATATGAAACACACAGGATTAAGCACACAGAAAAATCATATGATGTGTTGTTGCTGTTGTTAGGCTGTATGTATGAGTACGGTTTATTTTTCATATGCATTGTGTACCCGCTAAAAATTTGTAACTCAGGCAGGTGTCGTGCATAGGATACCTGCCATTTTTATTTTAGAAGATAAATCTTCTTCTCACTAAGTACACTATTTTAATTTTGCAAAAACAAGGAGGCTAAATCCTCTCCTCACAAGAGTTCGGATTTTTGCTTCGCAAAACAAGGAGGATTAACATGAGTGATATCAAATCAAGCACATTAGAGTTAGTAGGAAAAACACCAATCGTAAACGCAAGCAGATATGCTGCAAAAGCAGGCGTGACAGACGCAACCATTTTAGTAAAACTTGAGGCATTTAACCCGGCCGGTTCTGTAAAGGACAGAATTGCATTGGCAATGATCGAGGATGCAGAGAAAAAAGGTATTTTAAAAGAGGGCGCAACCATTATTGAACCAACCAGCGGTAACACAGGTATCGGTCTTGCAGCAGTTGCAGCGGTCAAAGGATACAGAGCAATCTTAACACTGCCGGATACCATGAGTGTTGAGCGTAGAAATCTTTTGAAAGCATACGGCGCAGAGCTTGTTTTGACAGAGGGCGCTAAGGGAATGAAAGGTGCGATCGCAAAAGCGGATGAACTTGCAAAAGAGATTCCGGGAGCCGTTATTTTAGGCCAGTTCGTAAACCCTGCAAACCCGGCAGCACACAAGGCAACAACCGGACCGGAAATCTGGGAGCAGACAGGCGGAAAAGTAGATATTTTTGTAGCCGGCGTTGGTACAGGCGGAACCATAACAGGTGTTGGTGAGTACTTAAAAGAGCAGAATCCAAATGTCAAAGTTGTAGCAGTTGAGCCTGCAACAAGTGCAGTTCTTTCTACAGGAAAAGCAGGAGCGCACAAGATCCAGGGAATCGGAGCAGGATTTGTTCCGGATACTTTGAATACTTCCGTTTATGATGAGATCATTCCAATTGAAAATGAGGATGCTTTTGACGAGGGAAGAGCATTTGCAGTAAGCGAGGGCGTTTTGGTTGGTATTTCTTCTGGAGCAGCTTTAAAAGCAGCCACCATTTTAGCAAAGAGACCGGAAAATAAAGGAAAGAATATCGTAGTTCTTCTTCCAGACTCCGGTGACAGATATCTGTCTACTGCATTATTCAGCAACTAAGAGCGTTTCAGGTGCTGATCGTGAAATCAGCAGAATGAAATCAGTTTGAAACAGCCCCCTCATGGAAAATTTGATAAACATACTCCGTGAGGGGATTTTTATGACAATAGATATTCGCCGGGTGTGCATTCTGTTGTTTCGTATCCGATGCTGTAGCCGCTGGTAGGGCATAGGTTTGCAAAACCGAAGTTGGTGGTTCGAATCCGCCCAGTATCACTCTTGAAAAAAGTGCTTATTTCGGAGAAGAGTAAAGCAGTAAAACTGGCGATGGTTTCAATATGAAAACAGAGAATAAGGGAATGCAGTTTATATTTGTGTATATGAACGAAAAAGTAAACTCCTCAAAATGAGGACTTTTAAGGCTAAAAAGTCCTCATTTTGAGGAGTTTTGCATTTTCGTGGAAAAAAGGATATGATAAATTAAATAGAAAAGATGGAGAAGAGAGTCTCAGAAAATTTGTGGAAAAGGAAAACATAATGCAAAAAATATTAATTACAAATGATGATGGAATACAGTCAGACGGTATCATTCGTTTGGCACGGGCAGCAAAAAAATATGGTAAAGTCTGGGTAGTGGCACCGGACGGACAGCGCAGTGCAATGTCACACAGGATCACACTGCATGAAACGATAGAGTTTCTTTCGGTTGATTTTCCGGTGGAGGGTGTGCACGCGTATGCAAGTACAGGAACACCGGCGGACTGTGTGCGTTTTGGAATTTTAAATATTGTGAAGGAAAAGCCGGACTATGTTTTTTCCGGTATCAATTATGGCTATAACAGCGGAACAGATATTCAGTATTCAGCGACCGTAGGTTCTGCGTTAGAAGCTGCGTGCGCAGGTGTGCATGCGGTTGCGTTCTCCGAGGGTGCATCGGAGTGTCATGAGGTGACAGACGCTTACCTTGAGCGGATGATGGAAGAATTGATGGAACAGCCTCTGGCGTACAATCAGATCTGGAACGTAAATTTTCCGCAGTGTGAACTTGAGAAGCTGCGGGGAATTTTATATGACAGGAAAATTGCAGACTGTGGATTTTTCATTGACGAGTATCTGGAAGAGGAGCTTGAAAATGGAAGAATACGACTGACTGTGCATGGAAATTATAATGAGAATGCCCCGGAGGGAACGGATTTCCGGGCACTTGTTGATGGATATATTTCAGTTGGGAAGGTGAATAATCTGCGGTAAAAATGAAAGATACCAAATAATTGCAAGAAATCAAAAAAATATGTTATTTCAAACATGATACCGGATTAATACAATATAATTGAGGCAGTGTATACAAAACGACAAGAGATGAAAGAATGTCGGAAAGCGGAGATTGGAAATAGTATGCGTATAAAAATGATACAGAAGAAAAAAGGATTGTGGGGAAAATGAAAATACTATTAGTAGATGATGAAAGAACAGAGCGTGAGGGAATCCGGTTTTTGATTGAAAAATTTCAATTTGAGCTTGAAGTAGCGGAAGCAGCTAACGGAAAACTGGCAATGGAGTATCTACAGAAATATCAGGATGTGGATATTTTATTGACTGATGTGAAAATGCCATATATGGATGGTCTGCAGCTTGCAAAATATGCAAAGGAAAACAGACCGGATGTGATCATTATTATATTCAGTGCTTACAGCGAGTTTGATTATGCGAAAAAGGCATGCGAGGTAAGTGCGGTCAATTACCTGTTAAAACCGATCGAAGTGGAGGAATTCAAACAGGTGATGGAGCATGTCATTGCACTTTGCAGACAGAAAAAGCAGTGGAAAGAACAGAAAGAAAATCTGTTAGTCGCAGATAAAAAATTATTGTTATACAGACTTTTTAACACGAAAGAATCTGTGACAGAGATTGTGGAAAAATTAAAAGAATACAAGATTAATCTGGAAAATAAATATATCTGTTTCGTGAGTATTGAGACACGGAACAATTACTTTGAACTGTGCGAGGAAGAATTTGAAAAAATACTGAAACGCAATATGAAATTACCATATGAACAGATCGACTTTTATCCAAACCAGATTTATGTGATCATTTACAGCAGAGAGCCGATCGAGGAACGGAAAGTGGAAAATTCCATCCGTTTATTATACGCTGATCTGACCGAGGAAAAAGCAGAGATGCCATCGATCATTGTCGGAACAACATTCTTTGGAATAAAAGAATTTTCAGGCAGGGTAAAAGAAATGGAAGATGTCCGAAATGACACGTTCAGCTATTTTTCGGGAGTAATCTGCATTGCACAGAAAGCAGCGCGGGATACAGGAACACTCGAGGAAACCATGCAGATGAAAGATAGTATTTTCCGAAGCATAGAGGATGAAAATATGCCTGCAGTGGAAGAACAGTTATTAGTATATCTGAAACGTCTGGAAAATGAAAAAGCGTCGAGTGCATTTTATGCAAAGTATCTGATTTTAGATATTGTCAAGGCTATTTATCAGAAGTACGGCATCTATAACGAGAGCCTGATCATGCAGACAGCAGATGAAATTATGAACAGTCATGATCTTTGGAAAGTGGGCGAAGTTGTGTCAAAAGTGATACGGGAGGTCACTGTTTCTCAGAAACAGAGTCTGCCGGATACGAGCCTCACGGTATCCGAAATCAAAAAAGTCATCAAGAATGAGTATATGCATGATATCGGTCTGGAAGAGATCGCAGAAAAAGTCTGCCTCACAGCGTCCTATGTGAGCTTTATTTTCAAGAAGGAGACAGGATACAATCTTGTGAAATATTTGACAGACTATCGCATGAAGAAAGCGAAAGAACTGTTAGAGGAGAGCAACTGGAAGATCGTGGATATCGGAAAGGCATGTGGCTACACAAACCAGCCCTATTTCAACAAACTGTTTAAAAATTACTATGGTGTGACACCGAAGCAGTACCGTGAGCAGAAATAAACAGAAAAATTGGAAGTGAAATACAGTGGTGCGGTCATGTTGCCAGAAATACATAAGAAGTGGGGAGAAGGTCAAGTGAAGAAAATCTGTAACTGGTTTATACATAATGCGTCCATGCAGAAAAAGCTTATTATAAGTTATATTATTCTGGTGTCGATTCCGTTATGTATTCTCGGTATTCATTCGTTTTCTGCGGCAAATCAAAATCTGCTGGACCAGACAGAAGTGACGATGGACAATAATTTACACCGTATGTGTCAGGAGGCAGACGCTATTTTTCAGAGAGAGACAGATTTTACAAAATATCTGGCGTACAATCTGGAATTTCGACAGACGTTGGAGGGGAATGCCTATAATGGTAGTGCAATCGCACAGAGCCTGAATAAGACGGTGGAACCGGTATTCTGGTACTTTATAACGAGTGATGAAAACTTAAAAATGATCAAAATCGTCACACCAAATACGGCATCAGACATAGGCTCTTTCCTGGAGTCGGCGGAGCCATATGAGGATACGGTGTGGTACAAAAAGCACGAAAAAGATTTTAATACAGAGTGGACGGTCGAGGAGGACGGAAAGCTGTATGCAACGCGGACAATTTTAGATACGGCAACGACCAGCAGAAGAATCGGTGTACTGCGTGCGGAATTTTACTTAAACCGGATTTTGGAACCGTTTGATACGATGGATTATCTGGACAACGGGATCGTGATAAAAGACGGAAATGGTCAGGTGATTTACACAAAAAAAATTGCTGATGAGCAGATGGAACAGAAAATTGAAGTGTACATCGGAGAAAACCCGGAGGATGCATCCGTCTTAAATAAAGAATATATTTTAAAAGAAGCGTCGATGGAAAAAGTCGACTGGAAAATTTACTATTTTATTGACCGGAATACAATCTCGGAACAGATTTATTCCATTATATTTTCTACAATCATAGTAGTACTTATTTGTGTCGGACTGACACTGGTGGTGATTGGAGTGCTGTCGCGTGTGATCGGTCAGAGAATTTTGCAGTTGAGGGATCAGGCGGAGCGTATTGCAAACGGCGATCTGCAAAATCCCTGTCACACAACCGACACGGATGAGGTTGGCATGGTGACGAACAGTCTCGGAAGAATGACTGTGCAGTTAGATTCCATGATTAATGAAGTATACAAGATGGAGATTGAGAAAAAAGAATCCGAATTGAGAGCGCTGCAGGCGCAGATGAACCCTCATTTCCTCTACAACTGCCTCTCAGGTATCAAGTGGAAGGCGCTCAGAAAAGGGGATGACGATATCAGCGATATCACAGGACTTCTGGCAAAATTCTACCGCACAGCATTAAACAACGGACAACAGATCACAACGGTGAGCAGTGAGTTGGAGAATATCCGGGCGTATATTGAGATCCAGAAAAAAATGCATGAGGAACCATTTGAGGTGGAATACCGTATAGATGAGAGCGGTCTCGAATGCTGTATGCCGAACTTTCTGCTTCAGCCGCTGGTGGAAAATGCGATGAAGCACGGCATTGATTATATGGAAGAACCGGACACCGGAAAAATTATTGTAGAGTTTTGCAGAAAACCGGAGCAGCTGGTATTTTCTATTTACAATAACGGACCTTTGATCGAACTTGAAATGGTAGAGAAATTGTTGAATGAACAGGGAAAAGGCTATGGAATCCACAATATCAAGGAACGTCTGGAGCTTTATTACGGAGCACTCGGAAGTCTTGAAGTGAAAGTCACTGATGCAAAATATACCTGCTTTACGGTAAAGATGCCGGATACGCTGCAGAAGAAAAATCCAAAATAAAATACATGAAAAAGTATTACTTTTCCAAAGAAAGTATTATTTTATTCTGCTAGGTTCGACTGTATGATAAATATATCAAATGAAAGAGAAAAACAGCAGCAGACAGCGGTATTTTCTTTCGGGAAAAGGAGAAAAAGGTATGAAGAGAAAAGTTTTGAGCGTATTATTGTGCGCAGCAATGACACTTGGGGTAGTAGCAGGATGTGGAAGCTCCTCGGATACAGGAAGCACAGATTCAGCATCTAAGACAGAGACAAAGGGAGAGAAAACAGACTCTTCTTCGGACAAAGTGACAATCCGTATGTCTTACTGGAATAGTGAAGACACGGTACAGGCAATGTTAGATTATCTTGCAGAGGCAGTGCCGGAGGTAGAGATTGAATATCAGTTTATTGATAACTCTAACTACGATACAATTATTGATACCCAGCTTTCCGCAGGCGAAGGACCGGACATCATCTGCGAGTCACCGGGTTCTGCATTAAAACATGCAAAATTAGGTTATCTGGAAGCGTTGGATGATCTGGCAGCTGATTATTCCACAGCAGGTACAAGTGTTTACGGATATAACGGAAGTACCTATGCACTTCCGGGAATCAGCTGGTTTGAAGGAATCTATTATAACAAAGAAATTTTTGAAGAAAATAATGTGGAACTTCCAAAGACATTTGATGAGTTTTTAGATGTTTGTACAACATTCCAGAATGCAGGAGTTACACCACTTGCAGCAGGCTTAAAATCATGGGAACCGCTGTTAAAGAGTTCTATGGCATTTGTGACAGCAGAGTATCTGTCCACTGATGAGGGAAAAGGTTTTGGAGAAAAATATCGTAACGGCGAAGTGACAATGGACGGAACCTGGAATCCATATATCGAGACATGGTCACAACTGATCGATAATGGTGTATACACAGCAGACATGACAGGTATTGATCATGATCAGGCATTAGAGCAGTTTGCAACAGGCGGTTCAGCAATGTTCTGCTCCGGTCCTTGGGATTATGATGCGATCATGGAAAAAAATCCGGAGTTACAGCTTGACATGATGCCTTTCTATGGAACAAAAGAGAGCGCAGGCTGGCTCATTGGTGGTCCTGGCTGTGGATTTGCAGCAAATGCTTCTTCCAAGAACCTTGACGCAGTGAAAAAAGTGCTTGCAGCAATTTCAACGACAGATGGACAGAACGCTTTATGGCAGAACAATCAGGGGGGTTCTTCTTACTTAAATGGAGTAGAATTTGACCTTCCGGAAGCATATACAAGTGTCGCAGGTGCGTTAGCAGCAGGAAATGTTTACTGCCCATGGAATGAATGGGGTTCTGCAGCAGGTGCACATGAGACTTATGGAACAGAGATGCAGAGTTATCTTTTAGGTGCGCAGGATTTATCCACAACATTACAGACGGTTGATGAAGTGGTTTCTGAGTTATTATCAAAATAGATAAGAGTGCAGTGAAGATGCCTCAAACTCGGCAGTGAGGATGGGTTTGAGGCTCTTTTTCTGCCTTTTTTCGGAAAGGAAGCAAGATTTTATGAATAAAAAACAGAAAAAAAGGGAATGTGGTTCACTCGGACGTTACTTTGCGGTGTTTATTATTCCGGCACTGGCAATTTATCTGATCTTTAGTATTTTGCCGTTTATGTACACCATTTTTTACAGTTTTACTGATTATACTGATATGAATCCGACAAATCTGCACTTTGTTGCATTTCAGAATTATATAAAAGTATTCCAGACGCCTTTAATGCGGATTGCAATCAAGAATTCATTGATTTATGCCATATTACTGACTGGATTTCAGGTAATTCTTGGTCTTCCGATCGCTGCTGTTTTGAATAAAAAGTTAAAGACAAGAAATCTGCTCCGTGCGGTTTACTTTTTCCCGGCAGTATTCAGTTCTTTGATTATTGGTTATTTATGGAACTTTATTTTATCGTCCTCGGACTATGGATTGATCAACAATCTGCTTCACCGCTTCGGGTTAGATACGATTAACTTCTTCACGACAAACCGGGCGCTATTCTCTGTTATATTTACGCAGATCTGGCAGTGGACCGGCTGGGCGATGGTTATTTTTCTTGCCAACCTGCAGAGTATCTCACCAGAGTTATATGAGGCGGCACAGATCGATGGAGCAAACGGCAGACAGAGCTTTTTTAGGATTACGCTCCCACTCATGTGTCCTTCCGTAAAAATTATTGTAGTAACCGGACTGATCGGAGGCATGAAAGCGTTTGACGCAATCTACTCCATGACTTCCGGCGGACCTGGAAATGTAACGGAAACGGTTATGACAGTTATGATGAAGAAAGGTATCTCGGATGGCTTCTATTCGGTAGGTTCCGCTTTCGGTGTATGCTTCTTTATCATCGTATTGATCATTAGCGGTGTGACAACCAAAATAATGGGAAAATGGGGGGAGGCTATCTCATGATAAAACAGAAAAGTAGTGAAATGGGAGTCAGTAAAAAAGAAAAACGCGGGCTTGTTATTACAGAGATTTTTATGATACTTCTGGCAGCGGTATGGTTTATTCCAATTTATTACCTGATCGTGACGACATTTAAAAATCCGCAGGAGGCAACACAGTCTCCGTTGGGGCTTCCAAAAGTCTGGGTATTCCAGAATTATGTAGATGCTTTTGTAAATATGCAGTATCCGAGAGCATTGTTTAATACTGTAAAAATTACAGTACTTGCAGTTGCAATTATTGTTTTGGTTACATCCATGGCAGGTTATGCGCTGGCAAGAACGAAGTCCAGATGGGGAAACCGCATTTTCCTGCTGTTCCTTGCAGGTCTGGTTGTTCCGTTCCAGATGAATATTGTCAGCCTGTTTAAAATTGTGAAAAGTATCGGACTGATGAACACGGCATGGGCAGTCATTCTTGTGGATGTGGCGATCAATGTTCCACAGGGAATTTTCCTGTTTAAAGAGTTTGTGGAATCGACCATTCCAAAGGAGTTAGAGGAAGCGGCAGAAATCGACGGCTGCTCTGTGATCCGTAAGTTTTTTGTGATCGTACTTCCATTATTGAAACCGGTTATTGCAACGGTTGTTATCCTTGTTACTTTGAATGTGTGGAATGAATTTATGACACCGCTTCTGTTCTTACAGAGCCGTGAGCAGGATGTCATCCTTCAGGAAGTATCCAGAAATATCGGACAGTTCTCAACCGACTGGACAGCGTTGTTCCCAATGCTCATGCTTGGTGTTGCACCACTTATGATCTTCTATATTTTCATGCAGAAATACATTATCGCAGGAGTTTCTGCCGGTGCAGTGAAGGGGTAAGACGATATTGCAGAATGGAGAAGAATATGAGACGAATGGAACTGGATGCAGGAATCAAAAATATTATGGTGATCGTGCCGCATGAAGATGATGAGATCCTTCTTGCAGCAGGTATTATGGAGAAAGCACTTGCAAAAGGAATTGGTGTTCATGTAGTGATGGCAGGAAACGGAGATTATGAAGGACATGATGAGGCAACCGGAAGTGTCCGTCTGCCAGAGACACTGGCAGGGCTTCAGGTGCTTGGACTGGACGGGAGACAGGTGACATTTCTCGGTTATGCGGATACCGGGATGGATGAGACAGAGAGTTTTCTTCATCAGTTATATGATGACAGCGAGGGAGACCGTGTACATGTGTCGCACTGTTCGAATCATACGTATGCGCTTCCTGACAAGAAAGATTATCATGCGGAAAAGTATGGAAAACCTGCTTTGTATACAAGAAATCAATTTAAACAGGATTTAAAAGAGATCATTATGGAAAAACGTCCAGAAATTATTTTTACAACTGCAGAATATGACAGACATGGGGATCACAGTGGTCTGGTACTTTTTATTAAAGAGATTCTGACGGAGGAGAAAGAATATCATCCGACATTATTTTCAGGAGTAGTCCACTCAAATGCCGGGGATGAAAATTGGCCGAACCGCTCTGCTAAGAGAGATAACATCTGGGATTATGCGAAGAGTATGGATGTCTGTGAACCATTTGCGTGTCCAAAAGATTTTGATAAAGGATTGTTAAAATGGGAAGAACGCATCAGCTTTGCAGTTCCGGAAGATATGTGGGCACTTGATTTTTCCAAGAACAGAAAGGCACGTGCGCTGGCATGTCATAAAAATGCGATCAAAGAGGATGCGGTAGAATTTTTATATTCGTTTATTAAAAGAGAAGAGTTGTTCTGGGAGATTGTGTATTAGGAAAACAGAAGGAGTTAGTGAATAATGGAGTTTAAGAAACCAATATATCCGATCGAACAATGGAATATCACGGAGACGGAATTCAAAAAAGAAAATAATT
>ERZ1673747.2937-NODE-2937-length-11814-cov-4.908155_pt1 | contig 11814 bp, 9 predicted proteins | sample MGYA00580220_ERZ1673747 | MGnify/ENA primary metagenome ERZ1673747 (study PRJEB41218, sample SAMN15661769) | gut metagenome | host: Homo sapiens | place: Canada: London | collected 2015-08-20/2019-03-30 | study: EMG produced TPA metagenomics assembly of... | reverse complement strand
CGGTTCCTGTTTTTTATTTTTTGAATAATTTTCGTGTAAACCAGTCTCTGGCATAAGAAAGAGTATGAAGAATCAGTTCAAACTCGATCAAAATATAGTTAGGCAGATGCCGCAGCTTAAAAGCAACTTTTTTCTGTTCCCGGGCATGGGAAAGCCCTTCTTTTATTCCGCAGGCATAGTCTTTACCGAACCCCTTATGCATGAAAAACAGATATTTGACAACACAGCCGAGAAAAAGAGGAATAAAGTTCAAAACCAGCTGTAAGAAAGGCATGTTTTTGTAATTCAGGTAAATGTTGTTGCGGGCAGATAATTTAACCTTGAAAGAGTTATATTTTGAACCGCTTGTACCGCTTCCTACATGGTAGACAAGTGCTGTGGGACAGTATGTATTTTTGTAGCCGTAAATTTTTGCACGGTATCCGACATCGATATCTTCAAGGTATGCAAAATGGTTTTCATCAAATAAGCCGATTTTTGAAAAAGCATTCCGGCGGTAGATGGCTGCCCCGGCGCATGCGGTAAATATCTGATCTGCTTTTGTGTAATTGGAGACAGGACGTCCGGTTCCGCGGCACACGCCCCAACCCATTAAAGTATAAAGATCACCGGCGCTGTCGATCAGTTCTGGATGATACATCTGGATCATCTTACTGCTGACAGAAAAGATGCGCGGAGATTTTTCAATCGCTTTGATCATTTCTTCTACATAGTGTGTATCAACGGTCGTATCATTATTGAGCAATATCACATAAGGTGTAGTGGAATGTTCGATTCCGACATTGACCGCTTTACTGAAACCGTAATTTTTCTTTAAGGAGATAACTTCTATATCTGGGTAGTGCTCACTCATATATTCCAGACTTCCATCAGAAGATGCGTTGTCAACCACTAATACTTTGAAATCCCTGCAGGTCTGTTCTGATAATGACTGGAGGCAGGGCTCCATAAAATGTTTCCCGTTATAGTTTGGGATGATAATTGTTACTTTCATAGTTTGAGAAATACTCCGATCTCTATTTTCTGATTTGTGTCTATTATAGCAAAAAAAAGAAGAGGGTGCTATATGAAGATTGGGTAAAATAATTTTTTTAATATATTTCAAAATTATTAATAAAGTATTAAGAAAAACTGTGGTATAATGGGTTGCCGTAAGGAAAAAATTATTGTAAGATAAAACGTAATGTAAAATTAGATAAATATGGGTGAGGAACATTGATAAAGGATAATCAAAAGTTATTAAACAGATTACATGTAGTAATAGATGCAGTCGTAATTGTATTTTCATATATTGCATCGTGGTATCTGAGATTTAAAAGCGGGATTTTTGAATTGGATCCATGGTTTTTATCGTTGCAGGAATATGCAAAAGTGTTGATTATAATTGTGCCGGGATATCTGGTCTTATATTATGGATTCCAGTTATATACACCAAAACGTGTGCAGGGACGCAGACTGGAAGCATGGCATATCATTCAGGCGAATGTAATTGGTCTGATGGCATTTATTTTACTGTTATATGTGTGGAAGCAGCCTGATTTTTCCAGGGGAATGATTTTTGTATTTTTCCTGGTGAATGTATTTTTAGAGGTTGTTGTAAGAAATATTATCCGTGAAGTGCTGCGGGATATGCGGAAGCAGGGATATAACCAGAAGCACATTCTGCTGATCGGATATAGCCGTGCGGCGGAACAGTATATTGACAGAATTAAAGCAAATCCGGAATGGGGATATATCGTGAGAGGAATTCTTGCGGATAATGTACCAAGAGGAACAGAGTATAAAGGAATTAAGGTACTTGGAAGAATCGATAATCTTATGATTGTTCTTCCGGAAAATAAACTGGATGAGATAGCAATCACTCTCGGGTTGGCAGAATATCATAAATTAGAAAAGATTGTAGGTATGTGTGAAAAATCTGGTGTCCATACAAAGTTTATACCGGATTACAATAATATCATTCCGACAAAACCATATACGGAAGATTTGGTAGGACTTCCGGTAATTAATATAAGAAGAGTGCCGCTTAGCAATATGCTGAATGCATTTGTAAAAAGGGCAATGGATATTTTTGGAGCATTGGTTGCGCTTACATTATTTTCACCGGTCATGCTGGTAATAACAATTATTATAAAAGTGACATCTCCGGGACCATTGATCTTCAAACAGGAAAGGATCGGTCTGCAGAATAAACCATTCTATATGTATAAATTCCGGTCTATGGTTGTGCAGGATGCATCAAAAGAAAAAAATGGATGGACGGTAAAGAACGATCCGCGTGTTACGCCGGTAGGAAAGTTTATAAGAAAAACAAGCATTGACGAATTACCGCAGCTGATCAATATCCTGAAAGGGGATATGAGTCTGATCGGCCCGAGACCGGAAAGGCCTCAGTTTGTAGAAAAATTCAAAGAAGAGATCCCAAGATATATGATCAAACATCAGGTGCGGCCGGGACTTACCGGATGGGCACAGGTGAATGGACTACGTGGTGACACATCGATTCAAAAGAGAATCGAGTATGATTTATATTATATTGAAAATTGGACATTGGGATTTGATATAAAAATATTATTTCTGACATTTTTCAAAGGTTTTATTAATAAGAATGCATATTAGCTTCTAAAGGAGACGACAATGGCAAAGAAAAGACGCAAGACAAAAAGACAATTAAGAGAAGAACGACAAAAAAAATTGCGCAAAAGAAAAAGAAAAAGAATTATTTTACTAACAATTGAAATTATAACTCTGGCTGCTTTATTAGTAGCTGCTTACGGAATATTCAAACTTGGAAAGCTGGATTATAATGTGTTGAATAAAAAAAAGCTGGAAGTCTATAAGGATACAGGAGAGTATACGAACATTGCATTGTTTGGATTAGATTCGAGAAATAATGAATTGGACGGCGGTGTACAAAGTGACTGCATTATGATCGCAAGTATCAATAATAAGACAAGTGATGTGAAGCTTGTGTCTGTATACAGGGATACGTTGCTGCAGCAACAGAATGGACGTTATGATAAAGCGAACTCAGCATATAATACAGGCGGTCCGGAAGAGGCAATCAGTCTTCTGAACCGTAACTTTGATCTTGATATTAAGAATTATGTCAGTGTGAATTTTAATGCGCTTGTAAAAGTGATTGATGCTCTGGGTGGGATTGATATTAAAATGACGAAAGAAGAAGCACACTGGTGCAATCTGTATGGTGCCGAGACGGCAAGAGTGATTGGCGAACATTGGTCGGATATAAAAGAAAAAGCCGGTACACAGCATCTGGACGGTATTCATGGTGTGGCATATGCAAGAATCCGTTATACAAGTGGTAATGACTTCAAACGTGCACAGAGACAGAGAATTGTATTAGAAAAGGTTGCAAAGAAAGCACAGAAAGCGAATTTCATTACTTTAAATAAAATAGTAAATGAAGTATTTCCGATGATTTCGACAAGTTTTTCTTCAAAACAGATTCTGGGATTTGCAGCGAATGCACTGAATTATAATCTGGTGTCAACAAATGGATTTCCATATCAGGTAACAACCAGTGAAACAGTGAAGAATCATAGCGGTGTATCTTTTGTCATTCCAATCGGTTTGGAACAGAATGTAAAGCAATTACATCAGGAACTGTTTAATGATGATTCTTATGAGGCATCAGACAAAGTAAAAGAGATTGACAGTGACATTGTTTATCTGACGGATATAACAGCAGATAATACAGAGGCAATGGAGTCTACGTTTAAAGGAGACAGTCTGAATGAGGGAACGGAATAAAATTATTTTAGAATATGGAACTTATATGCTGAGCTTTTTTGTCAGTTACATAGCGTCACTGGCAAAATGGTATTATGCTTCGGGAATTATTCTGATTGTGGAAGCTGTTTATTTGTATGTTCACTGGGTAAGGGAAAGTGGAAGCTTTGTGGAACTGAGGGCTCTGTTTACACTTGCCTGGGTAGGGGGCCAGGGAATCAGCTGTCTGAAACTCAGTACATTACAGGATACATGGAGCTATATAACCTGGTTGAGCTTTTTTGTGATATATATAGCTTTTGGAATAGGATATGAATGGGGAAGAAAGTATAGCAGGGTAGAGGGAAAAGAACCTGAAAAAAATAAAAAAAAGGCAGACAGGCTTTTTCGATGTATTATGTTGCTGCTGGTTGTGTCGGCCGGATGTTTTGTAATCGAAATTATCCGGATCGGTTATATTCCGGTTTTTTCAGATGAACCTTATTCGTATTCTTATTTCAGAATGTCGGCTTTACATTATCTTCATTATTGTGCAATCAGTTGTATCCTGATACCGGGACTTACGGTGCTTTGGAAAAAAATCGATTCTGAGGAAAGTAAGTGGCGTAATGGAGCGATCATTATTGCAAATATAGTGGCATTTGCAGTTCCGTTTCTCTATGTATCGAGATTTCAGTTTCTGTTTGAAATAGGTGTGGCAGCAGTCATTTATATACTGGTAAATAAAAATATGCGGAAAAGTACCTTGGTTCTTCTTGGCCTTGTGGTTTGTGCAGCGTATGTGGTGATTACATTGTCACAGAAGCGGGATGCGATATATTTGAACAATGTATTTAAAATGAAATATACACATATGCCGGTGTTTCTGCCCCAGCCGTATATCTATATTGCCAATAACTACGATAATTTTGACTGTCTGGTGAAAAATCTGCCGAAATTTTCTTATGGCCTGCGGATGTTATTCCCGTTTGTGTCATTAACGGGATTGAAATTTGTAATGCCAAATCTGGTTCCGGCAACGGTCTATCTGACCAGTACCGAATTGACAACGTTTACAATGTTTTATGATGCTTATTATGATTTTGGAGTCATTGGAGTATTTGTGATAGCTTTGCTTATTGGTGTTGTGGCAAAGGTCATTATTGATATTATTAAAAAAAGTGATAACCCGGTTGTATATCTTCTTTATGGACAGATTGCAGTGTATCTGGCTCTTGCATTTTTTACAACATGGTTCAGCAGTCCTGCGACATGGTTCTGGCTGATCATTACAGGGATGATTTATTGCTATGTAGGATATGATAAGAAATAGAGGATGAAAAAGAAAAGATGAATAACGATCAGACTTCTGTAGATGTGGTGATACCATCATACAGACCAGATGAAAAATTTAGCAGACTTGTGAAAAAACTTCAGGAACAGGAATATCCGATCGGCACTATTTTTGTGATCAATACAAAGGCCGGAAGGTTTCCGAAAGAAGTAGAGCAGATGGAAAAGGTAAAAGTATCCCATATAGAACGCCGGGAATTTGATCATGGCGCAACACGGGATATGGGAATGCAGATGTCAAAGGCGGAAATTGTTGTATTTATGACACAGGATGCAGTGCCAGCAGATGAATATGTGATTGGAAATCTGGTGAAAGTACTGGAAGAAGATGAAATGACCGGGGCGGCGTATGCACGTCAGCTTGCAGCATCTGATTGTAATTATATAGAAAAATATACCAGAAAATTCAATTACCCGGAAAACAGCCGGATAAAAAGCAAGGAAGATTTACAGGAAATGGGCATTAAAACATTCTTCTGTTCTAACGTTTGTGCGGCATATAAACGGAATATTTATGAAAAAGCAGGTGGATTCTGCAAGAAAACAATATTTAATGAGGATATGATATTGGCCGGTCATATGATAAATGCCGGATATAAGGTCGCTTATGTGGCTGAAGCGAGAGTGATTCACTCGCATAATTATACAGGGATGCAGCAGTTTCACCGCAATTTTGATATGGCGGTGTCACAGGCAGAACATCCGGAAGTATTTGAGGGTATAAAGTCTGAAAGCGAAGGAATAAAACTGGTGAAGCAGACAGCCGCTCATTTGGTAAAACGGCGGAAAATACATCTGGTTCCCAAACTGGTTTATCAAAGTGGGTGTAAGTACATTGGTTACCGGATGGGGAAAATGTATAAAAAATTGCCGGATAAAGTCGTTAAATGGTGTTCGATGAGTCCGGGTTACTGGGAAAAGTAGACGAAAAGCTTTATTTTTGATTGAAGTTTGTCATATTTTAAGGTAATATAGATATGATATGATAAGCTACGGCTGAAGAAAGGATATAAAAAGTAATGGCAAAAGATAAAAAAAGATATAAAAGACGGGGACGAAGGTCGAAAACAAGGGGATTTGCATCCTGGTCTTTGGGTAAGAAGATTGGAGCCATTCTTGGAGGAACATTGGTAACGGTAGCAGCGATTGGAGCTGTCATTGTAGCCAGTAAACTTTCGAAGATCAATACAGTAAAGTTAGATACAGATAAATTAAGCGTTTCAAAGGAAGCCAAAAAAAGAGGAAGCGGATATCTGAACGTTGCATTGTTTGGTGTGGATTCAAGAGACAATGATCTGGATAAAGGAACCAGAAGTGATACAATAATGATTGCAAGCCTGAATAAGAAGACAATGAAGGTGAAAATTGCATCGATATATAGAGACACATTGTCAGAGCAGGAAGATGGAACATTGAATAAAATCAATGCAGCATATTCATATGGCGGTCCGGAAGGTGCTCTTTCAGTGTTAAATAAGAATTTGGATATGAATATAGAACATTATGTAACGGTGAATTTCAACTCGATGATAGACGTTGTAGATTCTGTGGGCGGAATTGATATCGATGTACAGGAAGATGAAATGCCGTACATCTGTGGTTATGTTCAGGAAATTATGAAGGTGACCGGAAAGCTGTCTCCGGGAGTTACAGAACCGGGAACACAGACTCTGAATGGTGTGCAGGCAACTGCATATGCCAGAATCAGATACACGGCCGGAGATGATTTCAAACGTGCAGAAAGGCAGCGGGCGGTTCTGCAGAAAGTTGTAGAGAAGCTGCAACAGGCATCACCGGCACAGTTGAATAAGATTATTGATAAGGTCTTTCCTGAGGTTTCGACAAACTTCACAATGACAGAAATCCTTGAATATGCGAAAGATGCGTTTGATTATGAACTGGGAGAAACAACAGGGTTCCCATTTGATAAGACAACCGATACATTGGGAAATGTAGGAAGCGTTGTTATTCCAGTTACAATGGAAAGTAATGTAAAGCAGCTGCATAGTTTCTTCTATGGAGAAAGTGATAATTATGATGTGTCTTCCACAGTATCGGGTATCAGTGCAAAGATAGAGAAAAAAGCCGGAAACAGAGATGCGGATACAGACGAATCAACGCAGGAGTTTATGCAACAGCCGGAAGAGACATATTCCGGAAACAGTGGAACAACAAAGAACAGTTCGGGAAGTACAGGAACAACCGGAAGCACTTCGTACAGATCAAGAACGAGTGGTAACAGTGGTACTTCGGGAAGTACAGGGACAACGGGAAGCACAACTGGAACAAGTACGGGAAGTGGTACATCAACCGGAACAGGAAGCGGAACAACAGGAAGTACAGGAACGACAGGAAGTACAGGAACGACAGGAAATACAGGAACGACAGGAAATGGTACATCAACGGGAGATACTTCAACCGGGACAGGCGGAGAATCAACCGGCAGCGAAGGTACCACAGAGTAGAACACCATGAAGATAGAAAAAGGGGTATTATTCATGAAAAAAGTCAAAAAAATAATTGTATCATTTCTTTTGATGTGTATGTTGTGTGTTGGAATGACATGTGTGGCAAGTGCAACCGCAGCAGAATTCAGATTTTCTGATCCGCAGACCAGTGTCGGAGAAGAGGTAGATGTAACGGCAAAGGTTTCATCTGCGAAAGCGTTAAATACAATTCAGGCAACATTAAGCTATGATAAAACAAAGCTGCGCTTCATTAGCGGTGATGATGCTACAGGTGGAGACGGAACAATTACAATATCAAGAAATGATGAAAATGCCGGAACAACGATGGAATTCAACTTAAAATTCCAGGCATTGGATGAGGGAACAACATCGGTAGAAGTTGCTAAGGTTGATGGAATTGATAGCAATGGAGTTGCATTGGAGATTACGTCAGGTTCTTCATCTGTCAGCATAGCAGAAGGCGATAAATCGCTGATTCAGGAAGAAGATACCAGTTCGGCTGCTGGTGGAACAGAGGTTAAGATTGGAAAATCAAAATATATCGTAACAGATGATTTTTCGGATACGATTATTCCTGATGGTTTTGTAAGAGATGCGTTGAAATTTGAAGGAACAGATCATCAGATTATTAAGCAGGAATCAAGTGGTGCACTTGCAATGTATCTTACACCTGAAAACGGAGGAGATGCGGATTTTTATCTGTATGACAGTGATACCGGAAACTTTTCTCCGCTTGAAGTAATAGAGGTTGCAAAGGGCAGATATATTATTCCTTTGGCTGATGACGGAAATATCTCATTGCCAAGCCAGTATCAGAAGACATCACTTACATTAAACGGAAAAGAGTTTGATACATGGCAGGATACAAAGAATGCGGAATATTATATTGTCTATGCGATGAATTCGGATGGAGAAAAGACAACATACCGTTATGATACAACAGATGGTACGTACCAGAAATATTCGCCATCATCAGGAACATCTTCAACGTCAGATTTTACTGTCAATAACGGAAAAGGAATCTGGGGAAAAATTTTAAATTTTGTAGATAGTTTTTTGGATATCGTAGTAATTATTGCACTTGTTCTTTTTGCAGTACTGCTGATCGTAGTAATTATTACTTCTGTAAAACTTCATTATAGAGATCTTGAATTAGATGATCTGTATGACGAATATGGAATTGATATGGATGAGGAAGAAGCAGAGAAGAAGATTCAGAAAAAAGCTGCGAAAAAAGTAAATAAAGAGAAGAAGAAAAATAAAAAGACAGCTAAAAAACCAGCAGCTGTAAAGAAAACGTCAAGATTAGACTATGGAGAAGACGAATTTGAAGATTATGAGGATGAGTTCGATGATGAGGATCCATGGGTGACCGAAAATATTGCAAAAGCAATGGAGCACAAGCCTGCTAAGAAACAATCAGCAAGGCAGAAAGAGCCAGCAAGACGCACAGAACCTGAAAGAGAAAAGAAACCATCCAAAGGTGTCCGTGCCTTAGACGAGACAGGTCCGGCAATCCGTAAACCTGTTAAGAAGATCAATCTGGAGGATACCAATGATTTTGAAGCATTTACACCTCTGGATGAAGAAGCATTTGACAACTTCGAAGGTTATTATTCAGAAGATGATGATTATGATCTGTTCGGAGCAGGTTATGATGATGACGATCTGTTTGATGCGACAGCAGATCTTTTGAGTAATCATCCGGAAAAGAGAAGAAGTCATGCGGAGATGGATGATACATTCAAAATGGATGTGATTGATCTCGATTAAAATAGGATGAATAGAATGAACCGGTTTGCAGAAATCAGAAAGAAATTGATGGAAACAAACCGGTTTATTTTTTATTTTCAAGTGTTCTTGACAAGCTTTTTGAGTGTAGAAAATGTATACCCCATCTCCTCCCATTTTGCAAGCATCTCATCCAGAATCTCGCCATTGGTTTTGGAGGTGTTATGCAGCAGCACGATGGCACCCGGATGGATCCGTCCGAGAAGCTTGTCAAAGGCTTCTTCTTTGGATGGCTGCGCGTCGGCCAGCCAGTCAACGTAGGCAAGACTCCAGAAGAAGGTATGATATCCCATGTCTTTTGCCATCTGCAGATTTTCAGTACTGTATTTTCCCTGTGGCGGCCGGTAGAAGCGGGTCATGGATTTGCCTGTGATATCTTTATACAGAGCTTCTACACTCTTAAGTTCTCTGGAAAATGTCTCCTTTGTTGCAATCTGGGACATGTCGGGGTGATGGAAAGTATGGTTGCCGATGGTATGACCTTCTTTTAACATCTGCTTTACCAGCTCCGGATTATCACGCAGAAAGTTTCCGACAACAAAAAATGTGGCTTGAACGTTGTGCCGTTTTAAAGCATTCAAGATAGCCGGTGTATTTCCGTTTTCATAGCCGCAGTCAAAAGTGAGATAGATGACTTTTTTATCCGTCTTTTGTGCATAGTAGGCGTGATATTGCTGAAGCTCATCGAAAGATGCATTACCGACAGGAACTTTGCCTTCCTCCTGAAAGCTGAGACCCCAGTTTTCGGCAGCCGGCAGAATCGTGGAGAGGGGATTGCCGGAAGTCGAGGCTGTCGGAACTGTGCCGGAGGAAGCTGCATTACCGGATGAACTTTTATCATCTGTTTTGACAGACGTAGGCGGAAAGATCCGGGCAATCTGTCCGCCTGCAAAGAAACAGAATGAAAAGAAGAATAAGAGGATCAATGGTTTGTAATTATGTAATCGGGACATAAGAACTCCGCAGGAATCATTTGTTCATATATATGCAGCAAATACAAAGTTATGACCTGCCTTGCAAATAGCAGGGAATCATAGTAGTATAGGGAAGAAAGAAAAAGGGACGGAATTGAATGGAATATGGATGTAAAAATAAATGAACAGGTAAAGAATAAAAAGCAGGATAATCTGATCACTGCGGAGATCAGATATAAAATGACAGCGAAGGGTATGATGATCACCGAATATTATGGAGCAGACAGTTGTGTGGTCCTGCCGGATGAGATAGAAGGAGAAACTGTGACTGCACTGGATGATTATGCATTTGCCAGGAATCTGGAAGTGGAAGAGATCTGGCTGCCGGAAGCGTTAAAAGAAGTCGGTCGTTACGCATTCTACCGGTGCAGGAACCTGAAAAAACTGATTCTGGGGAATCAACTGCTCGATATGGGTGGCGGTGCATTGACGGGTTGTCGTCTGGAAGAAGTGGAGATATATTTCTGTGAGGGCAAGAAGAGCTGTCTGAAATCTATTGTAGAAGAGATGCGTTATCAGATCCGTGTAAGCTTATACGGATACAGTTGGAGATGTTGCGCAGAAAAAAACAGTACAGATGAATGGTTGCGGGAAGTCCGGATTCTATTTCCGGAACACTATGAAGAGGCGGTTGAGAACACCCCGGCAAGGATTCTTGAGACGCACCACCACGGTGCGGGAGGATACTACCGCCAGTGCTTTTATAACCGGGAATTAGATTATAAGAAATATGATGAGATGTTCTATCATACGGTTGCGGAGGATACAGAAGAGACGGCGGTGGAGCTTGCACTGAACCGTCTGCGTTTCCCGGAGGAATTGTCGGAGAAGAACAAAAATGTCTACAAAACATACATACGGGAGCATATGGAAACGGTGGCAGCGTATCTGGTAAAAAGAGAAGATATAGAAGGAATCCGGTTCATGGAGCAGAAGAAGCTGTGGAGTGAACCGGCTTTACAGACAGGTATGGATGTAGCGGCAGAGGGGAACAGGACGGAAAGTCTGAGTGTGCTTATGGATGTCAGAAAAGAGTTGTTCCCGAAGAAGAAAAAGACGTTTGAATTGTAAGGAGAAAAAGCGGAAAATCATATGACAGATACGAAGAGACGTAAAAAAAATGAAGGAATAAAGAAAGAAACAACAGAACCGGAGGGTGTGTCACAGTCAACTGCCATGCAGGAACGTATGGAGTCTGTCAGCCGAAAGATCCTGATCACAGCAAGAAATGAACTCTATATGAAGATGAGATTCCTGGATGTTGCGCTGTCGTGCATGCCATTTATACCGGATACAGGTGCGGACGGCATGGGAACGGATGGGTTGTACCTTTATTATGATCCGCAGTATCTGGGGGGATTGTTCCGGGAAGACCGCGTTATGGTGAACCGGATCTATCTGCATCTGGTACTGCATGGTATCTTCCGGCATATGCTCCGGAGAAAGGGAAGAGAAGAGAGAATTTATCATCTGGCCTGTGACATTGTGGCAGAATC
>ERZ1673747.2935-NODE-2935-length-11826-cov-23.048594_pt1 | contig 11826 bp, 9 predicted proteins | sample MGYA00580220_ERZ1673747 | MGnify/ENA primary metagenome ERZ1673747 (study PRJEB41218, sample SAMN15661769) | gut metagenome | host: Homo sapiens | place: Canada: London | collected 2015-08-20/2019-03-30 | study: EMG produced TPA metagenomics assembly of... | reverse complement strand
GCCGGAGCGGAACCTCGAGAAGTCGCCGACCTCGGACGCGAAGGCGGCGGCGAGCACGAACCCGCACCCCTTGATGGACTGGAGCGCCTCGACCTCGGCCGAGAGGGGGCCCGCCGCGACGGCGGCCCTGTATTCGGCGAGGACGGCCTCCCTCGTCTCGTCGGCCGCCTCGACCTCGTTCCTCAGCGCCGCGAGCGCCCGGATGCCGCCGTCGTCGGCGGGGCGTATGCCGTCGAGCCACCTGAGGAAGCCGTACGTCCAGTACTTCCGGGGGTTGCCGGCCGGCGTCGTGCCTCCGTAGACGTAGCCGCGGCGGGCCAGGAACGCCAGGAGCCGCTGCTTCGCCGCCGCGAGCCTGGCGGTCGCGGCGTCGTGGGCGGCGGCGAGGTCCCTGAGCCCCTCGATCTCGGGGGACGGCACCCATACCGGGGTGACGTCGTGCGACAGTATCGCCTTGGCCATCCTGGCCGCGTCGTTGCGGTCGTTCTTGGACGAGAGGTCTGCCGCCGACCTCGGGACCTTGGAGACGGCCGCGACGACGCAGTCGACGCCGAGGGCCGACAGCTCCCTCTGCGGCGCGAAGCCGAGGTAGCCGCTCTCGTAGGCGGCGAGCGACGGGCCCGGGAAGCCCGACATCCACTCCGCGACCTCGCCCCACGGGTTGCCGCGGAACCTCCTCGCCACGGCCTCGCCCGTCTCCGCGTCGAGCGCGCAGACGGTGGTGGACCTGAGGTGTACGTCCATTCCGAAGGCGGTAGAATATCTAGGCACGGGAGCCTCCCAACCTCGTTGCGGCGCGGCTGCGCCTCTGGCACTTCAACAACATTGTCGCAGCCCCGACCCGCGGTCACGAGCGGGGGCTCCTGTCGTTTCCGTGCCCTCGGATTGGGTCATAGTGTCTGTCGTTGCCAAAACATCGGCGCTTCCGTTATTGGCACTTTGGGACACTCCTTGTATTGGTGCTCAGCGGCAGTCCCCATTGCACCAAGTGGCGTGTGCCGTTAAGCGGAAGGGGTGTTAGCGGGGCTTTCGTTTGGGCATACAATGGCTATTGGTTTGCTGCGGTGAAGGTCTGTCCGCTCCGCAGCTTTTTTCTACGGTTAAAGGAGTATGTATGTCCGTTGAGGTCATGAGGTCTGTGATCGATGCTGCCGAGGGGCGCGTGCCCGTCGACACGCTGTTTACCAATGCGCAGATCGTCGACGTGTATGGCCAACGTGTGGCGCCCGGCAGCGTTGCCGTCAAGGACGGTGTGATCGTCGGCGTGCTCTACGATGGTCGCGACGATGCCGCTGGCACCTACGAGGCAACTGAGGTCATCGACTGCCAGGGTCGCTATCTCGCTCCCGGTTTTATTGACGGGCATCTGCATATCGAATCTTCGAACATCCGTCCCGCCGAGTATTCTCGCATGGCCGCGACGCGCGGTACTACCACCGCCATTGCCGACAGCCACGAGATTGCCAATGTTGCCGGTCTCGACGGCTTGCGCTTTATGATTGAGGACGGCCGCCGCGCACCCATTTCCATTAAGTACATGATGCCTTCGTGCGTGCCCGCGCTGCCCGACGAGCAGGCTGGTGCCGTTATCTCGGCTGCCGATATGCAGGCGTTTTTTGCCGAGCATCCGGGCGATGTCTTTGGTCTGGGCGAGATGATGAACCTGCCGGGCGTCTTTATGGCCGACCCCGAGACCTGTGCTCGCATTGATGCTGCCAACCAGACGCCGTCCAGGCAGGTTGACGGCCATGCGCCGCTCGTTGCCGGCAAGGACCTCAATGCCTATGCCGCAGCGGGCATTATCGCCGACCACGAGTCGACGATTCCCGAGGAGGCGCTCGATAAACTGTCCCGCGGAATGTATGTGATGCTGCGTGAGGGCACATGCAGCCACGATCTGGCCAATTTGTCCCCGATGCTGATGGAGAACCCCGCCCGCGCCCGCCGCTGCTGCTTTGCAACTGATGACCGTGCTCCCTCCGACGCGCTTTCGACCGGTATGATCGACAACGCCTGCCGCGTGGCTATCGGGGCCGGTATCGACCCCGTGGTCGCTATCTCTATGGCGTCCCTTTCCACGGCTGAGGCATTTGGCCTGGACCACGGCTGTCGCGACCCGCATGAGCTCCGTGGCGCGATCGCCCCGGGCAAACGCGCCGACCTGCTGTTGCTCGATGACCTGACGTTTGCCAAGGCTCCACATCGTGTTTATGCCGCCGGTGCTCTGGTGGCGCAGGACGGCACCTTTGTGGGCGAGATTGCACCCGAGATGGCCGAGGTTGCGGCCCTTGCCGATGAGCTGCGTGCTTCCGTTAAGCTGCCGAAGCTTTCGCTTGACGTGTTCGATTATGCCTTTAAGCCGGGCGAGGCCGTGATCGACGTGGTGCCGGGTAAGGCCATCACGGGTATGGTTCGTCCTGAGACTGACGAGGACTTGCGTCGCATTATGCTGATTGAGCGCCATGGCCGCGGCGTGTCGCTGCAGGCCGAGGGCGTCGACGGCGATGGCCCCGCTGGCCTGGGTCTGGTTGGCAAGCATATCGGTCGCGGCTGGGTGCGCGGTTTCACTATCACCGGTGGCGCCATTGCCTCCACGATCGGCCACGACTCGCACAACGTGTGCGTGGTGGGCGACAATGCCGCCGATATGATGGCTGCCGTTGAGGCCGTGGGGCAAGGTGGTCACGTGCTGGTACGCAACGGCGAGGTCGTGGCGCGCATTCCGCTGGCGCTCGGTGGCCTTATGAGCGAGGGCACGGCCGAGGACGTTGCCGCGCAGCACGACGACTTTATGGTCAAGGCGCGCGCCATGGGTATTGAGCCGCCGCTCGACCCCATCATGGGCATCATCTTCCTGCCCCTGCCGGTCATCCCGACGCTCCGCATCCGCCCCGAGGGCATGTTCGACGTTACAACCTTCACCTACGCCGACTAGTCATCGGGGACGTTCTTAAACGACTGGTCGTTGGGGACACTCTTTGGCGGGCTGCCTGACGCCGCGACCGTAGGACCTCTGGCATGTGTGAGCTATTTGCCAGGTCCTTGTAGCGTTTACGCCCGCGGAGTCTTATTTGAGCTCCCTTTGGGTACGTTGGAATCGGATACACGTTCGATTCCAACAAGCCCGAAGGGAGCTTTTCTATGTTTAAACTGATTGCATCCGATATGGACGGCACACTGCTTGACGAAAACGGCCAGGTGCCTCCCGAGACCTACGAACTGATTCTGGCACTACACGAGCATGGCGTGCATTTCGCCGCATCGTCAGGTCGTCGCTACGATCGCCTGTGCGAGTTCTTTGCGCCCGTTCGCGACAAGATGGACTTTGTCGCCGCTAACGGCGCCCAGGTCTACGCCGACGGTAAGATGGTAGACCGTGAGGTGTATTCCCACCTGGCGATTCGAAGGCTCGCCCAAGCCGTCAGGACGTTTCCCAATCTGCATCTTGCGCTCTTTGACCGAACCAAGTCCTTCCTGCTCGATGACGAGTGCAAGTTCGTGCGTGAGGTCGATAAGGACCTTCCCAATGCCGAGCGCATTTGGGAGCTGCCCGATCCCAGCGTAAATATCATCAAAGCGAGCATCTTTTGCGACGACAGTGCGGTTATGGACAGTGCGTACGTGCTACAGCGCGAACTTGGTCAGCTCTTTACTTTTGCGCCTTCGGGCAACGCGTGGATCGATGCCATGCAGCCTGGTGTGTCGAAGGCCTCGGGTATCGCGCAGCTCGCGGAGCATTACGGCATTGGTCGCGACGAGGTCATGGCGTTTGGCGACTCGATGAACGACTACGAGATCATTCGCTTTGTCGGCACGGGCTGCGCGATGGAAAACGCGCGCCCCGCGCTCAAGGCGGTGGCCGATCGCGTCGTAGGCTGCAACCGCGACCACGCCGTCCAGCATGAGCTCCGTCGCGTGCTGGAGAGTCTCTCCTAATCCGGCAGATGGAGACGTTCCTTTTCTGCCGGCAGTGGGGGACAGTCCTTGCAGCTTTTTGCGAAGAGTGTCCCCAACGACTAGTCGTTTAAGAACGTCCCCAATGACTAAGCGAGGGCGGCCATGATGGTGCGGGCGACGCCGTCGTGGTCGTTGTCGTATTCGGTGGTGGCGTCGGCGGCCTCGCGGTCTTCGGACTCGGCGTTGATCATGGCCATGCCGTGGCCCGCTGCCTGCAGCATGGGGATGTCGTTTATGTTGTCGCCGAACGCCCAGGCGTCGGCGAGACGCTCGCCCAGGTGCTCGCATAACCACGTGAGGGCCGTCCCCTTGGTGGCGCCCTCGCCCATGACCTCGATATTCATGGCGTAAGAACGCGTGACCTCAATGCCTCCGAGCGTGTCGAGCGCCGCCGCGATGACGTCGCGATCGGCCGGGTCGTGCCAGTACATGGCGATGCGTTCGAGTGTCTCGACCTCGTCGATCTTGCTGTCGATATCCATGTCGATCGGCGTTCGTGTGCGCTTGAGCGAAGCCGCGATGTGGGGGTCGCCGCCACAGAATTCGTCCAGGCGCGTGTAGAGCGAGCGGGGGAGGAAGCACTGTCCGTCGGCGAAGATGTCGAAGGTGACGTCGTGGCTGGCGGCGATGCGATAGATGCGGTGGGCGATGCCGCGATCGAGCGGACGGCTCAAAATGCACGTGGCGCGCGAGGCGTCGGTGGGCACATCGTCGTCGAGCTGCCAGATACTGGCGCCATTAGCGCAGACGGCATAGTGCACGGCGGGATGGGCGAGGATGGGCTCAAAGACGCCCGACAGCGGACGTCCGGTGCAGGGCACAAATTCAATCCCGCGCCGAGCGAGTTCGTCGAGCATCGCCCAGGTGGCGTCGCTCATCTGCTTGTCGCTCGTCAACAGCGTTCCATCCATATCGGAAAAAACAATCATTCGATGCAGCCCTTTCTGCTGGCATAAAAAGCGTGGCCGAGGGCGGTGATGCCCCGGCCACGCTCAAGATCTATAATGGTCCGCGTTCTATCGGTCGGCGAGCGGCTTGTACTCCAGCGGCTCGATAACCGGGCGATACGCGGGACGGATGATGCGGTGCGCGCAGAAGAGCTCTTCCATGCGGTGCGCAGACCAGCCGGCCATGCGGGCGACGGCGAACAGCGGCGTAAAGAGCGTCTCGGGCACGCCGAGCATCTTGTAGATAAAGCCCGTGTACAGGTCGATGTTGGCGCAGATGGGCTTGGTCATGCCGTGATCGCGCATCACTTGCGGGGCCAGGCGCTCGATGCGCTCGATGAGTGCGAACTCTTCGCCCAAGTCCTTCTTGGCGGCAAGCGTGCGCGCGTAACGGCGGCACACCTCGGCGCGCGGGTCGCTCAGCGTGTAGACGGCGTGGCCCATACCGTAGATGAGACCCGTGCCGTCGAAGGCCTGCTTGTCGAGGATCTTGCCCAGGTAGGCCGCGACCTCGTCCTCGTCCTCCCAGTTGGAGACATGCGCGCGGATGTCCTCGTGCATAGACACGACCTTGGCATTGGCACCGCCGTGGCGCGGGCCCTTGAGCGAGCCGATAGCCGCGGCGTAGGCGGAATACGGGTCGGTGGCTGAGGAGGACAGCACGCGGCAGGCGAACGTGGAGTTGTTGCCGCCGCCGTGCTCGGCATGCAGCATAAGCATCACATCGAGCAGCATGGCTTCGTCGCGGGTGAATGCCATGCCGCCGCGCAACACCTGCAGGATGGTCTCAGCGGTGGAGAGACCGGGCGTGGGGTGCGGCACATGAACCTCGGAGCCGCGGCGCTTGGCGACCGAGGCCATATGCGCGAAGGCGGCGATGCGGGGGAGACGGGCGAGCATGGAGATGGCGACGTCGATTTCGTGCTCGGGTGTAATGGCGTCGGGCTCGGCGTCGAAGGCGTAGAGCAGCAGCACGGCGCGCTGAAGCACATTCATGATGCTCGACGACACCGTGGTCATGGGGAACTCGCGGACGTATTCGTCGCTCAGGTGCCTAAAAGCACCCAGGCGCTCGCAAAAGCCGTCGAGCTCTTCCTTGTTGGGCAGCGAACCCGTGATAAGCAGATAGGCGACTTCTTCGTAGCCGTAGCGGTTCTCGGCCTGGGCATTGTTGACCAGATCATCGATGCTGTAGCCGCGAAGCGTGAGCTTGCCCTGATCGGGCACGACTTTGCCGTCGACCTTGTTGTAGCCGTGCACGTCCGAGATGCGGGTAAGGCCCGCGACCACGCCCGAGCCGTCGGCATTGCGCAGGCCGCGCTTGACGTTGTGCTCTACGAACAGGTCCTCGTCGTACGGGGCGGTCGGCAGGCCGTGATAGAGGTTTTCGCTTTCGGGCGAAATCTGACGGCTCGCCTCGTAATCCAGAACCAGGCGGCTCAGGTGATCGTCGAAGCGGTAGTAGATTTTCTTGGCGTCGTAGGCCATGCGCGCTCCTCTCCGGTCCGCTTTGGGGCCGCGCGCTTGGACGATATGACGTCAAGCTGCCCCGAGCGGCTCGTTCGCTACAGGCGGTACATAAAGTTGAAGACGTCCTCGCGCTGGATGGACACGTTGACGCCCGAAAGCTCGCCGGCCTCGGCCAGCGCCTTCTGCAGCTCGGCGAAGTCGAGCTTGGACTCGGCGGTGTCGGCCAGCATGGTCATGGTGAAGATGTCCTCGATAATGGACTGCGTGATGTCACGGATGTCGACGTTGGCCTCGCCCAGGACACGGGTGACGCCGGCGACGATGCCGGGGCGGTTCTTGCCAAGGACGGTGATGACGATACGGGAGGACGAGATCTCGGCCATGGGAAACCCTTTCGCGTGATTGCGGCGCGCGCGGGGCGCTCCGCTACGGTACAGTGTTCATCATTGTACCTGTCTGGCGCAAAAAAGGCGCGCTCGCTGCGGCGTTACATGCCTGCAACATGAGCGTAAGGGGGAAGGCCGCACGGGGAAGAGCCGTCTGGCGCGTGTCCGGCTCGTGTTGGGTTGATTTCCGATCTCAGCCGAACACATTGAGCGGACAGGCCGTTCCCGCAGTCAGCCGAACGCCTCCGACGGCTGATTCCGAACTGGAAGCGGAGGGCATCCCCGCCCTTCGGTAGGGGATACCGCTCCGCGGCGCATGCCGCGGGCGGCGCCCCTATCGGACCACCGTGACCTCAGTTGGGATGGGCCCAGCACTGCCGCGTACTCGGTGAGCTAGAGCCAACTGTTCGTCTTCACGTCGCGTATGGCGATATTTCGGTCGTCCGGCTCGGTGATGCCGTAGCCGAACGCCTGGAGCGTCTCGATGGACTCCTGGATCCTCTGTTGGAACATGGGACCCGGATCGACCCTCGGCCCGAGGTGCCCGCGCCAAAGGCACGGCGTGGCGCGCAGCATGTTATGGATTTTGGAGATGGGCTCGATGTCGGCGTAGACGTTGAGCGTCGCCATGGCGTCCTTGTGGCCGAGGATCGATTGGAGCGCCTTGATATCGCCGCCTTGGCGGATCCACTGCGTTGCGAACGTGTGGCGAAGGCCGTGGAACGTGATCAGCTCGTCGTTGGTGCCCATGAGGCCGTTGGTCTCCGAGAACGTCTTGAACGCCCTGCGGATATAGCTTGTCGTCGCGAAGGTCGCGCCCGGCTCCGACAGGATGTAGCAGTCCCCGATCTCGACCGCCCCGGTAAGGCCGCGCAAGCGCAGCTTTCCGCAGTCGATCTCGTGGGTCTCCTTCAGGAAGGGGAGTAGGCCGACCGGGTCGATGGGGATACCCTTGGCGTCATGGGTCTTGGTGTCCTTGATGAACGAACCCATTCCCTTCGCGTACGCCACCGAGTGTCTGATCGAGATCAGGCCCGTCTCGAAATCCACATCGCACCACCGAAGGCCGCAGACCTCGCCGATTCGCATCCCCGTGTGCAGGGCGAGTACGACCGCCCTCTAATCCTCGGCGGACCAATCGAGTCCGAACTCCTTTCGGGCATCCTCTTCGCTCATGACTTCGAGAAGGTCTCCGGGTTGGCAACGAAGGGCGAGGCATAGCTGCTCGAGTGTGTTGAAGCGAATGCCGCGAATATGCCCTTTTTTAATACGGGACAGGTTCACGGGCGTGGTTCCAATCCTTTCGGCAAGTTCGTTCGAGGAAATCTTTCGCTCGGCCATGATCTTGTCGAGGCGAACAATTACGGGCATGGCGTTTCCTTACGCAATCTCGTCGGAGTCGAGGTACAGCTCTCGGGCGTACAAGAAGAGCTGGGAAAGCATGAACAGGACGATGCCGAGAACCAGAGAGGTCCAATCGAATGATGAAGCGATCTCTTGGGCGCCGACGGCCCCCTCGCCGCCAAACATCGAAACGGAGGTTTTGAGTGAGCCGGCGTAGAGGCTGGTGGCAGCTTGAACAACGAAGAGAATGCCGAGCACCTTCAAGCATGTCGCAGACCCTTTCTTGAAGGGGTCTGCGCTCTTGATCGTCCACACGAGAACGGCGCTGAGGATGGTCGTAGCGATACCGATGACGGCAGGGACCAATGTCGAGATCGCAAGGGCTGGATACGCGGGGGAGTCTGCAATTACAGGGTTGTCGAGCACTTCGATTGCTGGCTTTAAGGAGAACGCCACTTGTGCGATGGCGGTGGCGCAAAGGGTCGCAGAGGCTATCGCACATGCGATGCGGAAGGAATGAAGCCGGGGAGTGCGATTGTCGGAACTCATAATAACCTCCGAAGAATTTAAAAAACTCAGGTTACTTTTTAACAGTTTATGTTAAATTGACTTTGCCGGCAAGTAATAAGGGCCGAGCATTTTGTTCGGCCCCTCTGTTCCGACTGGATGAGGTTAAGGTTGGCGATGAATATGCTCAAAATCTCGAAGGCGATCTTTAGGTCGCTTCTCTCCTCCAGGTCGCTCTGTGTTGTCGTTGTTGCGTTGATGGTTCTTTGTGCTCTGCCCGTCTTCAGGAGCGCGGCTGGCATCGACGGACGGGTCGAATACCTCGAGTCGGGAATAACCCGTGTTGAGCAGGAATTGTCAGCATCCTATGCGGATGCGCTTGTGAATGCGGGGGAGGACGGTGTCTATACCTCTTCATCAAGCATGCCCGCGCTTCTGTACCCTCTTGCCGCGGGACGTCTTATCTTGGCACCGCTCTCTCCCCTACTTCCGTTTCTGCAGATATCGGATGGAGAGTACACCTATTATGACGGATCGAAGGAGTACTTGCTATGGGTCGCAACGGCCGTTGCCGTCTCGTTCCTTGCCGCGCGTCTTAACAAACGTGAAAAGCTCATCATCCAGGCACCGATGGGCGAGCTGGGTAGACTTGTTGCATCGAGCGTATGGGCGAGTGTTTTTGCAATGCTTGCCGTCCTCGCCATCAATCTTCCAGGGATAATCGCCGCGCTTGTGAAGAATGGCCCGGGCTCGCCGTTCTATCCGATAGGCTACATTCAATATGCGACTCCGGTTATCAAACCGGCTTGGCTGGTGTTCGCGCAGACGGCCATCTTGCAATTCTTGGTGGCAGCGTTCATCTCGCTTGTCGTTCACCTTGCCGTGAAGATTGCCAATAACCCTACGCTTGGAATCGTGTTCGTATGTGCCCTGATGGGGGTGACGATGGTTCCCGGGTATTACGGAAGATCCATCGCTTTACGTGAGTTCGCCCTGTTGAATCCCCTTACGTATGCGAACACTGAGTTGACCGTCGGCGCCTATAGCCCGTACCCGACAACGCAGATAGTGAATCTGCCTGGACTTTGCTTCGAGCGTGGCGCGATTGCCCTCGTATGCGCAATCGGGATCGAGGTGCTGGCAATTAGCCTGCTTTGCGTTGCTGGAAAGAGCGGCTGCGCGTGCCCGTTATCCCCGATTTGTCTTGAGAGAGGTTCCTTCACTGCATCGAGAACGGCAACTCGTTCGAGCGCTTGTGCCTCCGCCGTTGCATACATAAGAACGATGGGGAAACTGCTCCTGCGTTCTCCTACCCTCGCCGTATGCGCGATTGCAATGTCGACGACGATGCTGGCCCCGGCTCTGGTCGAGATGTTTCCTGACGCTGATAACGTTTCCGCTGTTCGGTATAGGGATGGGGAGCTCCGTTCAATAGATCGGTATCTAGAGCAGAACGCTGCGAATATGGACGTCGAGGGCAAAGCGGCCCTGGAAGACATGCGGGATGCTCTTTCGGGTTTCGTGTACGCGCCTATGCCTGCGGAGGGGTTTCGAAGCCTTGCGACGTACGAGCGCGCTCGAGGTGAGCTGGGCGCGGCAGATGCGACTCTCCTGCAATCGATCGGAATCGAGCCGGAGACTCCTTCTCGTGCGGAGGCGCGCGCCCTTCTGCTTGAGTCGATCGCGAGCTTGCCGGACCCCAAGGTTTACGAGTTAAGTACGAAGATGCCCCCATTAATCCTCCTTTCGTATCTCCAGGCAGCGCTTCCCTCCTTATTTTGGCTGTTGCCCGTGGTTGTCACATCGCTCGCGTGCACCCACCTGCAGTGTCGTTCCCTTCTGGTTCTCCAGATCCCCGCAACAGCGCATGTGCGTTTTCTGACGGCTGTTGCGCTGGCTCTCCTGCTTGGCTTGGTGCTGCTTTTGGTGTCGATGGTTCCCGCTGTCGTTGTGTCCGTGATTAAGAACGGTGCGGGTGGATCGGAGTATCCCGTCGCTCTCATTCGGGCGGGAGCTTCGACAACGTCCATGGTGGGGGAGGCGGTGTTGTGCAGTATTCCGTTGCTGGTCATGGCATACGGCGTGATTTCCGTCGTCGCTGCGTTGACAGCAGCGATTAGCCGCAACCCCGTTGTCACCGGAATGGTTTGCGCGGTTCTCTTGGTGTTGGGTTCGTTGAGCGCTCATGTTGAAAGCGTGGGCATGGGCGTCGCGCTGCTGGCTCCATTCGCCTCATTTGATCCCGCTTCCCAGGTGGGGACGATTGGGTTCCTTGGGCGAGGGACGAACGCGATGCCTTTTGGAGAGGTCGTCGGCGCATCGGGCGCTCTGCTGGTGGTCTTGGGCGCCGTATCTCCGTTGATGGTGCGCCTGAGTGTTCCAAAGATCGAAAGGGGATGATCTCGATGATTGACCTTCAAACGCTGACGATCTCTTATGGAAAGAAGGTGCTCGTAGATTCGGTGAACGCTGAGTTTGCCCCGGGTACGGTCTACGGTCTCGTCGCTCCGAACGGGCATGGAAAGACGACGTTGCTGCGTGCGATGGCAGGTTTGCCGGGTCCTCGCGTGGACGGGAGCATCGTTCTGGATGAGGTGCAGGGTACGGGTGCGAGAGAGGTCCGTTCTATGATCTTCTATGCACCTGGTGAGGGGACGCTGCTGTATCCCGGATTGCGTGCGGAAGATCACCTCAAGATGGTTTGCGATATGTGGCCGCATGCTCGCGATATCGAAGAGATAGTGGAACAAACGCAGATAGGCGAGTTCGCGAAGATGAGGATCCGCACTCTGAGCCAGGGCATGAAGCAGCAGCTTACCCTGGCGATTACGTATGCGACGGGCGCGCGGTACCTTCTATTAGATGAGCCCATGAACGCGCTCGACCCCAGCAGGGTGGACTTGCATTCCGAGATTCTCAGGAAGCTGGCCGATTCTGGTACGTGCATCATCATGTCATCCCACATCTTGGATTCGGTCGATAGGCTGTGCGATGAGATTCTGTTTTTGAAGGATGGGAGGCTCATTAGAAGCATTCCGCAAGATGATGCTGCGCCGAAGTCTCCTGGATCCCATTTCGCAAAGCCTGCCGGACGCGCCGAGGGTGCGCTAAGCACGTATCGGCGACTCTACGAAAAGGGCGGGTAGAAATGCAAGTTAATAATCTATGTGGTCAATATAATACCGTTGAACCCGCGTATCGATACCGTTCAGCCA